>ENA-OOXE01000596-OOXE01000596.1-human-gut-metagenome-genome-assembly--contig:-NODE-596-length-29189-cov-10.485344_pt1 | contig 29189 bp, 20 predicted proteins | sample MGYA00241585_ERZ501339 | MGnify/ENA primary metagenome ERZ501339 (study PRJEB25962, sample SAMEA1972463) | human gut metagenome | biome: human gut; feature: human-associated habitat; material: faeces...
AAAGCTACAACCAAACCTCAAAGTGTAAAAGGTGCATTTCTTCGAATGCTTACTGTTTATCAAAGAAACTTCATAATTAACACTTTAAATCAAAAAAACATGAAACGACTTTTATCAATTGACATATTTCGAGGTATAACGATCTTTTTCATGATCCTGGTAAATACCCAGGCTGGAGGTAGTTTTGATTTCTTAATCCATATCCCTGGTTATGGATGGAGAATTGCCGATCTAGTTTACCCATCATTTATTTTTATCATGGGAGCATCTATGTATTTATCCATGCGAAAATATGTAGAGGCACCTCCAACAGATCTTTATAAACATATATTCAGACGAACAGTTTTAATATTTCTAATGGGAATCATTTTCAACTGGATTCCTTTTGATCAAAATTTGTTAGATGTCCGCATATTAGGAGTTTTACAACGAATAGCCATCGTTTACTTGATTTGTTCTTTATTGGTTATAAAAGTTCGTTCAATTCCCACTCTTTTAAGTATATCGGGATTAATTTTAGGCTTTTATTATCTACTGACAATGAAAGGATATGAAATTGTCGATGCAGTTGATTTAGCCATAATCGGTACAAAACATATGTACACGCCAACTCATGATCCGGAAGGATTATTGTCATCTATTCCTTCGGTTGTAAATGCAATAATTGGTTACGTATCTGCTAGAATTTTAACAGAAAATGAACTCAAGGAGAGATTAATCAAAATGAGTACAATAGCTATTAGTATGATTGCATTAGCTTACATTTTACACTGGACTATTTTGCCTATCTACAAAACTTATTGGAGTTCTTCTTTTGGATTGCTGACTTCTGGAATATCTCTATTAGCATGGATTGTTGTACATTTAATTTGTGATGTATGGGGTAAAAAGGATTGGGGAATCGCATTTGATGTATTAGGTAAAAATTCAATTGTCTGTTATTTGCTATCTGCATTAATTGCTGAATTTTTCAGAAAATATGGAATAGCAGATGATATCATTTCATTTTACCAGGGATTCATGAGCCAACAATTTGTTTCTTTAAGTTGGGGACTTACCGTTGTATTGCTGTGCTTGCTAGCAGGTTATCCCCTTTATGTAAAAAAGATTTATATAAAATTATAATATGCTATAGGATCTATTATTATACAGTAAATTAAATGATGGCACCATTACTTAATAATCGTTCCTAAAAAATAACCAAAAGCATTTCTGACATAACGTCTATATCTTCTCCAAAAATCGCTATGGCTCTCAAAACCATAGCGATTTTTTTATAACATTCTAGAAAAAGCGACGGACGCAGGGCCTAATACATTTTATTACCATTTACCGTTTTCTACTTTCATTCTGAACAATATTTTCCCGATACCATAACAGGCATTCTGTTTATATCTGCCAGTCTGGAAGAAAACATACAGCTTTCGTGTATACATATACACAATATCTGTACTTTTATTCCGGTAATATGCACTTCTGAGACGAATAAAAACAAAAAATGCGGAAAGAAAAAATCTTTTCACCGAATCAAAATGGTAAAAACGCCGAAACAGATAAGTACAAATGACTATTCGTTTTCTGAAAATGGCTTTCCAATGCATTTCAAGGAACTGGAAGAAATAGTAACAGAGACTTTTCCAAGAAGTCAGAAGGATAACAAATACGGCCTATAACCAACAGCAGAAAAGCAAAAGAAGGAAAACATGAACTGTAATAAAGCATAATGAGCCTCTATATATCTTTCCGTTCTCCTGAATCCTTCTGAGAATCGCATTTTTACAATCAGCATGTACAAGAGTACAAAACATGAGACTCTCATTTACTCAAAATATCAAAAAGACAAAATCTGAATAGTATTAACAAAATGTCAGAATAAAAACATCATAACAATTCACAAGAAGATCCAGGATACAAGATTAATCACAAGATTTATATTGAAAAGAAACTGCTTCTAAAAAAAACATTAACTTTGCCACGTCAAAACAGTAACAACATAACAATTTATATTGTTAGTTTATGCTGTATTCACACCTTTTACAACAATAAACTATGAATATGAAAACAAAGACACCGGCCATCTTCATCGGCATTCTATTTTTAACCGGATGCCAGAACCTTAAAGAAGTAGACACAACCGTATATATGGATCCCAGCCGTCCCGTGGAAGAACGCGTGGAAGCATTGCTGGAACAAATGACACTGGAAGAAAAAATCGGCCAGATGGATATGGTTTCCGAATGGGATCAGGACAGCATCATGAAAGCCGGATATTACGATTTCGGCGCATGGATTGCGGGGCAGGAGCCCGAAGCAGCCAATCTCCTTCAGTCGTTCTCGGAGAAAACCCGCCTGAAGATCCCCTATCTGATCGGCATGGACGCCGCACACGGATACGCTACCCTGCAGGGAAGAACCATTTATCCCACATCGGTCAGCATGGCAGCCACTTTCAACCGCAGCCTTACGGAACAGGCTGCCCGGAAGGCTGCCGCCGAAATACGGTCGGCCGGAACCCACTGGACCTTCGCCCCCTGTGTGGACATTGTCTGCGATGCACGCTGGGGACGCACCGGAGAGACCTACGGCGAAGATCCTTTCCTGGCCTCCGAAATGGTGCGCACAGCTGTGAAAGGCCTGCAGGACACCCCCGATCCCGCGAAAAGAGTGGCGGCATCGGTGAAGCATCTGGCAGCAGGAGGAGTATCTGCCGGAGGGGTGAACCACGCTTCTGCAGAGATTTCCGAACGCTTTCTGCGCTCATACATCCTTCCTCCCTTCAAGGCTGCCGTCGAAGCGGGCTGCATGACCATCATGCCCGGACACAATGACATCGGGGGTATCCCCTGCCATGCCTCGCGCTGGCTGCTCACCGACGTGGTGAAGGGGGAATTCGGCTTCGGGGGATTCTTCATCAGCGACATGATGGACATGGACAACCTCACAAGTCTGCACTTCACCGCCGAGAACCAGTCGCAGGCGCTGGAGAAAAGCATCAATGCCGGAATGGACATGCACATGTATTCGCCCGACAGCCTTCAGTTTGCCGTTCCCGTAAGGCAGCTGGTCAGGGAGGGAAAGATCCCTGTGAGCCGCATAGACGATGCCGTGAGGCGCATCCTGAAGGTGAAGTTCAGCCTGGGGCTGTTTGAAAACCGCTATACGGATCCGGCAGCAGACAGGTATGCCACACCCGACAGCCGCAGGACGGCGCTCGAGGCGGCCCGCGAATGTGTGGTCCTGCTCAAGAACGAGGGGAATCTCCTGCCGCTGGACACCACGGAATACCGGCGGATCCTCGTGACCGGCCCCAATGCGGACAACCAGGCCATCCTGGGCGACTGGTCGTTCACCCAGCCGGACAGCTGTGTGGTGACCGTGCTCGAGGGAATGCGCAGGACGGCGGGAGGCACGGAGATCGCGTTCTGCAACAGCGGAAAGATCAAGCCGGAACCGGCACTGGAACGGACCAATACCACCGATCCGGCCCTGCAGCGGAAAATCCTGGAAAAAGGCGGGGGAATCTCCGACTTCAGCATACGCGAGGCCGTACGCATGGCAGCAGCGTGTGACCTGACGGTCGTCGTGACCGGCGGCTACGGCATCCGCTCCGACTGGGGACTGAGAACGTACGGGGAATCGGCGGACCGTCCTTCGGTGGACTTCTACGGACGGCAGACGGAACTGGTGCGGGCGCTCGTGGAAGCGGGCAGGCCGGTAGTGGCTGTCATCGTCAACGGGAAACCGCTCAACAACGAATGGATCACCGCCCACGTGCCGGCCATCGTCGACGCGTGGGAACCGGGTATGTACGGCGGACAGGCTGTGGCGGAGATCCTCTTCGGCAAGGTGAATCCCTCGGGAAAGATGCCGGTGACCGTGCCCAGACATGCAGGACAGATCCCGATGTATTGTTACCAGGCGGCGTCCGGATACTGGACGGGCTACGGGCCGGGAAGCTCGCGCGAGGACGACAGGCCGGCTTTCTGCTTCGGACACGGACTGAGCTACACCTCGTTTGAATACAGCGGCCTGAAGGCGGACCCGGTGTGTCCGGCCACGGGAAGCATCCGGCTTTCCTTCCGGCTGAAAACAACCGTACGCGTCCTGCAGACTGAATGATCGCATTTTTTTATCTTTAAACTGAATATCACATGAGGCAGATTCTGATTTTTTTGTTTCCTGCTGGTCTTTCCGGCCGTAATCCGGGCGGAGAAGACCCTGAAAGTGGCCTGCGTGGGCAACAGCATCACTTATGGTGCGGGCATTGCAGGCAGAGAGAACAATTCGTATCCGGCGCAGCTGCAGCAGCTGCCGGGCGGGGGATACCGGGTGGAGAACTTCGGACATAACGGGGCCACGGCGGCCTCGTGGGGGGATTATCCTTACACGGACATGCCCGAATTTGAACGGTCGAAGGAGTTTGCACCCGACATCGTACTCCTGAAACTGGGCACCAACGACACCAGGCCGCAGAACTGGCACGGGGCAGAGCCGTTTGCCGCCGAACTGGGACGGCTGGCGGACACTTACCGCAACCTGCCTTCGCATCCGCAGGTGATCGTGCTCACGCCCGTGCGCTGCTTCCTGACCGGGGAGGGAACCATCAGCCCGCAGAAGATCGCCGGCGAAGTGAGACCGGCCGTGGAAAAGCTGGCCTGCGAGCGCGGACTGGGCATCATCAACCTGTTCAACCTGTTCGGCGACCGATGGGACGCTACGCTCATGCCCGACCGCCTGCATCCTTCGGCCATCGGTGCGGGGATGATCGCACGCAAGGTGGGCGATTACCTGCTCGCCGGGAAAAAGGGACGGAAGCCTTCGTTCGTGCCGGAAGGGGCTACGGCTTTCTGTTTCCACGGATTCCGGGGATATGACTTCCGCCCGGAAGGGACGGACTGCAAGGTGGTCTGCCCGGCACGGGAAGCGGAAGGAAGGCCCTGGGTGTGGCGCGCACGTTTCTGGGGGCATGAGCCGCGGGGGACTGATCGTCTACAACTGGGCGGCGAAGAACCCGGACAAGGTGGCGTGCATCTATGCGGATGCACCGGTGATGGACATCACCAGCTGGCCGATGGGAAAGGGCACTTCCGAAGGGTCGGCAGAAGATACGCGCCGGATGATGGAGGTGTACGGCTTCGGCAGCGAACAGGAAGCGGCGGAATGGAAGGGTAATCCGCTGGATCACGCCGGACGGATAGCACGCGCGGGCATCCCGGTCCTGCACGTGGCAGGCGATGCGGACACCGTGGTACCCGTGGCCGGGAATACCCATCATCCGCACTCGCTCAACAATCCGGAACCGATCGTGAAGTTTATTCTTCAGGCTACGGGACGCTACGGGAATCCGTGTACGCAGGCGGTACCGGGCAACGAGTTCCGCTCGGCGGCCGGATGGAAAGAGGGCAGCGAATGGCACACCGTGGAACGCGACATCGAGGAATCGCTGCAGGGACGGCAGCTGAAACTGCTCCTGCTGGGAAATTCCATCACACAGGGATGGGGCGGACAGCGCAAACTGGTCACCTGGAAACCGGGAAAGGCAGCGATGGACCGGGTGCTGGGCGAAAGCTGCTGGGAATCGGCCGGTATCTCGGGCGACCGCACGCAGAATCTGCTGTGGCGCATCCGGAACGGGAACTACAACTGCTGCCGGCCGGAATATGTAGTGGTGGCTATCGGCATCAACAACCTCGTTGTGGGAGGTGACTCGGCGGATGAAACGGCTGAGGGAATCGTAGCGGTCACCGAAGAGGCGTGCCGGCAGTTTCCCGACTCAAAGATCATTCTGCTGGGACTGTTCCCTTCCGGAAAGGAGAAGGACAGCGGGGTGCGCCGGCAGTGTGACCGGATTCACGAGGTGCTTGCCGCCCGGAAGTCCGGCAAGAAGGTGACGTACGTGAATCCTTCGCAGTGGTTCCTCGATGACCGGGGAACAATCCGCGAGGGACTGTATGGCGGCGACTATATCCATCTCACGGAAAAAGGATATGAATGTGTGGCTGAACATCTGAAGGAACTGATCCGGTAACGTCTGCAGGAATATGAAGAAGATCGTAAAAGTATGGATGCTGGCTGTTCTGCTGGGCGGAACAGCCGCAGACCTGTGCGCACAAACGGTATGGCATGATCCGGCAGCAGAAAGGCCGCAGTCTGCCCAAAGAATGCAGCCGGCAACTGACGGACCACAGGCGGCTACGGAAAGATACATCCGTTTCATTACAAACGCGCCTTCGGTAGAGATCCGGTATCAGATGGCAGGCGCAGGAGGGGTCCGTCCCTGCAGGGCAGCTGCCGGAGCCGGTGGAATGGATCTGTATACGACCGACTGCAACGGACAGCAGCAACGGTGCGAAGGGGTCTGCCGGTCCGGCGACACACTGCGCTGGATTTCCCGGGAGCTGACGTATCACAATACGCATCAGGAGGGGAATGAGTTCACGCTGTTTCTTCCACCCGGCAACAATGTCCGGTGGATGCAGATCGGCGTACCCGAAGGAAGCCGCTTCAGTTTTCTGCGCCCCTCTGCCGAAAGGCCGGTTGTCATCTGCAGTCTGTCCGCAACGCTGGGCGCCTGCGTTTCGCGGCCGGGAATGGCATGGACAAATATCCTGCAGCGCCGGCTTGACATGCCGGTAATTTGCATGGATGACTCCGGAAACGGACAGGCCGGTGAGAAGTGCTTCGCACAGATGGCGGAGACGGACGCGGCTGTGTTTGTCATCGACTGCAAACCGGGAAGGAACGGAAAGGAAACAGAAGAGTTCCGTAAATGGCTGGAGAAGGGGATCCGGACGATCCGCACCCGAAGCAAGGCTCCGATTCTGCTGGTAACGCACGACTGCATGGGGTGCCGGAATTCCCGGACCGGAGCAAAGGATCTCCGGCAGGCCGGCCGGGAAGTGCAGGCGGTCTGCGAAGCAATGAGGAAGGAAACGGAAAACCTCTTCTGTCTGACAGTCCGGAAACCGGAAGGATCAACAAACAGAATCTCTGCAACAGACCGAAGCATGGAGCAGTGTGCCGGTATCTGTTATCAGAAGATTGCAGAACTTCTGTTTCCGGAACTCGGATCGCTGTCGTTCACTCCCTGCCGCCAGCACCGCGATTCATACTCGTACCGGTGGACGGACCGGCACGAGGAGATCCTGGAATATAATGCGAAGGTGAAACCGGAGATCGTCATGCTCGGCAATTCCATCACGCACTTCTGGGGCGGACTGCCTTTCGAGAAGCGGAGAGTGGCCGATGACATCTGGCAGGAACTCTTCAAAGGCAGGAGAACTGTCAATCTGGGCTACGGATGGGATCGCATCGAAAATATCCAGTGGCGCATCCTGCATGGCGAACTGGACGGCTACCACGCACAGAAAATCTTCATGATGCTGGGAACGAACAACCTGGACATCAATACGGACGAGGAAATCGTCAGGGGTATCCGGGAAACAGTCTGTCTGATTGCCGGAAAGCAGCCTCAGGCGCAGCTTTATGTCGTCAGGATTCTGCCGCGCCGGGACCGGGAAGACAGACTCCGTTCGCTGAACGACCGGCTGGAACGGGCACTCGCGGATCTTCCCCGGGTACAGGTGATCGATCTGTCGGAAGCACTTACCGGAAAGGACGGAAAGATCAGAGAGGAACTGTTCTCCGACGGCCTTCATCCCAACCACGAGGGATACAGAATCATCGCCGGACATCTGAAACCGTTTCTTGAATAAGAAAAGCAAGGAACAGATCGCCCGAAATTCTGTAATTGGTGAAAAGATTGTTTTAACCTGAAGAAAAAAATTCTGGATAAGAGAAAAATTTTTTTGGACAAGAGAAAAAATATTTTGGACCTGAAGAATTCTTTGGAATTTGAAGAATTCTTTGGGATCCGAAGAAATTTTTTGGACCTGAGAAAAATATTCTGGATCTGAAGAAACCTTATTTGAATTTATAAAATGATATTTTTAAACCAGCTAAGACTTCTAAAAATTCTCAGCACCGCACTGCTGCTTCTGGTCTGGAGCAACAGTTGCCTGCTGTACGGCCAGGTATCTCCCCGCGAAACCATACTGATCAACTCCGGATGGAAATACGCACAGGGAGATGTTCATGCGGCCCGATACAACAACTTCAACGACACTGCCTGGGAGAATATAGGCCTGCCCCACTCTTTCAGCATTCCCTATTTTATGTCAAAAGATTTTTATGTCGGATACGGATGGTACCGGAAACACCTCAGTCTCACGCCGGAAGATCTTGAAAAGAAACTCTTCCTCGAATTTGAAGGGGTCTTTCAGGAAGCCGAAATCTTTGTCAACGGAAAGCTGGCAGGAAGTCATACAGGCGGATACACAGGTTTCTCAGTAGACATTTCATCTTATGTCCGGAAAGGAGATAACCTGATCGCAATAAAAGTCAACAACTTATGGCGGCCCGACGTCGCACCAAGGGCTGGCGAACATGTATTCAGCGGCGGAATCTACAGAAATGTGCATCTGGTAAAGACTAAGCACTGCCATATCGCCTGGTACGGAACCTTTATAACGACTCCTGATCTGGAGGAAAACAACGGACAAAGTACCCGGATAAAGATTGAAACCGAAATTATCAATGAATGCAGAGAAAGTGGTATCTACCGGCTACTTACGCACATTCTGGACAGAAACGGAAATCGCGTGGCTGAAGTGGAAACTACAGATACAATCGCAGCCGGTTCCGACAGAAAGTTCGTACAGTTCACTTCACCAGTATATCAGCCTGATTTGTGGAGCCCGCAGCATCCCTGCCTGTACAGGGCCGTAAGCATGGTATATCATAACGGAGAGTTGACGGACAGCATCCAGACCTCTTTCGGATTCCGCTGGTTCAAATGGACTGCCGATAAAGGCTTCTTTCTCAACGGAATGCATCTGTATATCAAAGGTGTCAACGTGCATCAGGATCAGGCAGGCTGGGGAGATGCCGTTACAGAAGCTGCTTCACGCAGAGATGTAAACATGATGAAGGAAGCTGGCTTCAACTTAATCCGCGGCTCTCACTACCCACACTCCCCTGCCTTTTCGCAGGCATGTGATGAAGCAGGAATTCTATTCTGGTCCGAAGCTCCTTTTTGGGGGATCGGAGGCTTCAAAACCGACGGATACTGGGACAGCAGTGCTTATCCTGTCAACAAGGAGCACGAAGCTGCTTTCGAGAAAAGCGCACTGACGCAACTGCAGGAGATGATACGTATCCACCGGAATCATCCTTCCATCGTAGCCTGGAGCATGTGCAACGAAGTATTCTTTTCCAGTCCGGAAGTAATGCCTCAGGTCCAGAGGCTGCTGCGCCGGATGGTGAATCTGACCCATCAGCTGGATCCGACAAGGCCGGCAGCAATCGGAGGCGCACAACGTCCTCTGGCAGAAGCAAGAATCGATCTGACCGGCGATCTTGCAGGCTACAATGGCGACGGAGCTACCCAGCCGGACTTTCAGAATCCGGGAATACCGAACCTGGTTTCAGAATATGGCAGCGTGACAGCTGACCGCCCGGGAGAATATGCACCCGGATGGGGAGACCTGCAACGCAATGAAGGATGGAAAGGATTTCCCTGGCGTTGCGGACAGGCTATCTGGTGCGGATTCGACCATGGAAGCATCGCCGGAAATACACTGGGAAAGATGGGAATCGTTGATTATTTCCGAATCCCCAAGCGTTCCTGGTACTGGTACAGAAATCAGTATGCCGGAACAGCTCCTCCCGCATGGCCGGCAGAAGGCACTCCTGTATACCTGAAACTCAAGGGAAGCAAGACAGAAAAAATAAAAACCGACGGTACTGATGACGTCCTGCTGGGGATCACCGTATGTGATTCTGCAGGAAGGACTGTCGCCTGTGCTCCGGCAGTAGAACTAAAAGTTTTGTCCGGACCGGGAGAATTTCCGACAGGACGTTCCATCCGGTTCGAAAAAGACAGTGACATACGCATAATGGACGGACAGGCAGCCATTTCTTTCCGCTCCTATTTCGCAGGGAAAACTGTCATCGAAGCAAGTTCCGACGGATTAAAAGGAGCACGGATAGAACTCGAATTCGAAGGGAATGAGACCTTCCGGGAAGATCAGAACTCCAGCTATACGAACCGTCCGTATACCCGCTTCGTCCGTAATCAGAGCGTCAGTGAGGTTCAGACATTCGCTCGGAACAATCCCGTTTTCGCCAGCAGTCATAAAGCTGAACATGTACCGGGAATGGCTGCCGACGGAAACGCACAGACCTGCTGGCAGGCGGCAGATGAGGATTACGCGCCCTACTGGATGCTGGATACAGAAAAACTGCTGACAATAAAAGAAATACAGATAGACGGCTTACAAGGAGAATATGTACTGGAAGTCTCCGACGATCAAAAAGAATGGAAAACCCTAAAAAAAGAATCCCAAACCCTGGTAAAGAAAAGCTCTGTCCGGCTGGATTTTTCCGGTTCAGAAACAACCGGACGCTTTATCCGTATTTGCTTTAAGGACAAAAATTACGCTACCGTATCTGAAGTTTCCGTAAAAGGAATTGTCCGCTGACCGGAACAATCCCCCTGCTTTAACCATGACAGAAAGCTAAAGCAGGGGGATCTGAAACCGTTTCTTGAATAAAAAAGATACAGGCCTGTTACTCTTCCGGATGGCGCGAGAAGGAATAAGGCAGATCATTCTCCAGAATGCCGCGGGACAGATTGGGCGTCGCACTCATCTCACATTCAATACGGCCTCCCTGCTGCAGGACGGCATGTTCCAGATAGTTTGCGGTATGCTCTTTCCCATTGACAAGCATCCTGTTGAGGTAATAATTTGCGGGACTATTGCCGGGAGCGGCAATTTCCATCACATTCCCGTTTTCAAAATGAAGGAGAGCTTTCCTGAACAGCGGTGCCCCCAGAACATACTGATCTGTTCCCGGACATACCGGATAGAAGCCCAGCGCCGAGAATACATACCAGGCAGAAGTCTGTCCGTTGTCTTCATCCCCGCAATAGCCGTCGGGAGCAGGTGTGTAAAGACGATCCATCACCTGACGCAGCCAATATTGCGCCTTCCAGGGCTGGCCGGCATAATCATACAGGTAGATCATGTGCTGGATGGGCTGGTTGCCATGAGCATAATTCCCCATGTTCATCACGGTCATCTCCCGGATTTCATGAATCACCTGCCCATAATAACTGTCATCAAACAGGGGCGGGACATGAAACACCGAATCAAGCATCTGCACGAAACTGTCTTTTCCACCCATCAGACTGATCAGTCCCTGCGGATCATGGAACACAGACCAGGTGTAATGCCAGCTGTTGCCCTCGGTAAAGGCATCTCCCCACTTCAGCGGAGAAAAGGGCTTCATGAACGTACCGTCCTGATTCCTGCCGCGCATCAGCCGGGTTTCGGGATCAAAGAGGTTCCTGTAGTTCATCGCACGGCGTGCAAAGACCTCCAGTTCTTTCTCCGGACGGCCCAGCTTCCTGCCCAGCCGGTAAATGCACCAGTCATCGTAGGCATACTCCAGCGTACGGGCCGCATTCTCATTGATCTTCACATCATACGGGATATACCCCAGCCGGTTGTAGTATTCATAGCCCAGCCGTCCGGACGAGCTGACCGTGGGATGCGTCCCGCCGGCACCTGCCATCAGGCCGTTCCACAGTGTTTCCGTATCGTCCACGCAAATCCCTTTCAGGTATGCATCGGCCAGGACGGAAGCACTGTTGTTGCCCACCATGCAGTCACGATGGCCGGGACTGGACCATTCCGGGAAGAAGCCGCTCTCGCGGTAAGCATTCAGAAATCCCTCCTGCATCTCCCGGCTGACGGAAGGATACATCAGGTTCAGCAGCGGAAAGAGACAGCGGAAGGTATCCCACAGCCCGGTTCCGGTGTAATAATATCCCGGCAGCACCTGCCCTGTCGTGGGACTGTAATGCACGGTCTTTCCGCGGGCATCCACTTCATGGAACTTGTGAGGGAAAAGCAGCGAACGATACAGACAGGTGTAGAACGTGCGGTACTGATCCAGCGTTCCCCCTTCCACTTCCACGCGCCCCAGCACCTCGTTCCAGCGGTCCCGGCCCTGCTGCGCCAGCTCTTCCAGCCCGGCATCGCCCAGCTCCTTCAGATTCAGTTCCGCCTGTTCCGGACTGATGAAGGACGATGCCACCCGCACATGCACCTGCTCCCCCTTTGCCGTACGGAAGCCCACCACGGCCCCCGCATGTCCGGCCGTCTGCTCCAGCACATTTTCCGTCAGCACGGAATCGGCAAAGGTCGCCCGGTACTCAAAAGGCCTGTCGAAGACCATGACAAAATAATTGCGGAAGCCGGCAGGCACTCCCCCGCTGTTACGGGTGGAATACCCCACCACCTTGTTCTCTCCGGGAATGATCCGGACCGACGATCCCCTGTCGAAAGCATCCACCACGACATACGCCTGCTCCGTCTCCGGGAAGGTGAAGCGGAACAAGGCCGCCCGCTCCGTGGGAGCCATTTCCGCCACGACATCATGCTCGGCCAGGTATACCTTATAATAGTAAGGACGCGACGTCTCGCCCTTGTGCGAGAACCAGCTGGCCCGCCTGTCCTCATCGAACTCCGGACTGCCCGTCACCGGCATCAGCGAAAACTGGCCGAAGTCATTGATCCAGGGACTGGGCTGGTGCGTCTGCTTGAATCCCCGGATCCGGTTCGCCGTATACGTGTACTGCCATCCGTCTCCCATCTTCCCCGTCTGGGGAGTCCAGAAATTCATCCCCCAGGGCAGGGCGGTCACCGGATAAGTGTTTCCGGCCGACAGCTCAAAGGACGACTGCGTCCCCATCAGCGGATTCACGTACTGTGTGAAATCCCTTTCCGCCGCCCGGAGCCCCAGCAGCCCGAGCAGCGCCGCGAATGTCATGACCAGCCTGTTCATACCCCCTCCGTCTCCTTTCCGTTCCACTTCTCCGGACGGTCGGACATCACGAACTCCAGCACCCCGCCGGCCATCAGTTCCTCGTGCGTGAAGAACGGCCCTTCCAGCGGCCTGCCGTTCAGCGTCGCCGAGCGGATATACTTGTTTTTCTCCGAATTGTTCTTCGCACGGATGACGAAAGTCTTTCCCCCTTCCAGGCGGAGAGTCACCTCATCGAAGAGCGGACGCCCGATGGAATACACCGGCCGGCCGGGACACACCTGATAGAAGCCCATGGCGTTCATCACATACCAGGCCGACATCTGTCCGCAGTCCTCATTGCCCGACAGCCCGTCGGGAGCGTCAGAATAGAGCGTGCGGAGCACCTGGTCCACCAGCTCCTGCGTACGCCAGGGCACTCCGGCATAGTTATACAGATGCGTGATGTGGTGGCTCGGCTCGTTGCCGTGGGCATACTGCCCGATCAGCCCCGAGATATCGGCCGACACCTGATCCCCCTCCAGCCGCGGATCGGCCGTGAAGAGCGAATCCAGCCTCCGGACAAAGCGTTCGCGTCCGCCCATCAGCTCCATCAGCCCCTCCGGATCGTGGGGAACAAACCAGCTCCACTGCCAGGCATTCCCCTCGCAATAGTCATCGTTCCGGTGATCCGACGCATACGGATTGAAAGGCTCGCGCCACTTGCCGCCGGAGTCCAGCCCCCGCATGAAGCCCGTGGACGGATCGTAATAAGTGCGGTAGCCCTGCGCAAAGGCCTCATACCTGCGGGCATTGGCCGTGTCGCCCAGTTCGCGGGCCAGCAGGGCGATACACCAGTCGTCGTAGGCATACTCCAGCGCCTTGGCCACGGCCTCCTTGTCCCGGTCGCAGGGCACATAGCCCACGGCATTCTTCCAGTAGCGTGCCCGCGGCATGACGTAGGGAATCATCCAGTCCGGACAGCGGATGCCCGTCGTGTCATACCCGGCAGCGCGGAGAGCCGCCCGGTAAGCCTTCCGCACGTCGAAGCTGCGGCAGCCCTTCGCCCAGGCATCGGCCACGAGCGAAACGGCATGATAGCCGATCATCGTCCCCGTATAGTTCGACGCCATGTCCCACTTGGGATAGATGCCCCCTTCCTCACTCTTGGCAATGAGCGAGCGGATCATCTCCGCGTTGAGCTCCGGCCGGAGGATGGTCAGCAGGGGATGCAGGGCGCGGAAGGTGTCCCACAGGGAGAAGATGGTGTAGTACGTCTCTCCCTCCTTCGTCCGGCGGATATTGTGATCCATCCCCAGATAGCGGCCGTCCACGTCCGAAAAGACGGTGGGGGCAATCAGGGCATGATACAGCCCCGTGTAGAACACCCTGCGCCGGACGGGATCGGCCGTACGGACCTCAATGCGCGAAAGCTCGCGGTTCCACGCTGCGGCAGCTGCCCTGCGCACCCCGTCGAAATCCCATCCGGGAATCTCCTGCTCCACGTTGGCACGGGCTCCCTCCATGTCCACGGCCGACAGGCCCGTCTTCACCATCACCTGTTCGCCCCCGGCCAGCGGGGCAAAGCGCAGCAGGGCTTTCATGCGGGGCCGGGGGGAGACTCCGGATGAAGGGGGCAGGGTGTCGTTCACCAGCCGGAAGGTGAAGGGACGCGAAAAGACCATGTAGAAGCACACAGGCTGGTCGGGCGCCCAGTAGGCCGTGCGCTTGCGTCCGCGCAGGGTGGAGTCGTTCACCTGCTCGATCAGCATGTCGCGGTTGGTCTGCCGCTGCAGGCTGTAGTCCAGATCGAGGATCATCCCTGCACCGGATGTGGCGGGATAGGTGTAGCGGTGGATAGCTGCACGGCAAGTAGCCGTCAGCTCCGCACGGACACCATAACGGGAGAGGTAAACGGAATAATATCCCGGCACAGCCACTTCATCATCATGTGAAAACGACGAACAATAAGGCATCTGCTGCCCAGTCGGTTCCTCTGTTCCGATACACTGTTCTCCCACTGTGGGCATCAGCAGCACATCACCATAGTCACAGCATCCGGTTCCGCTCAGACGATTATGCGAAAAACCATTGATTGTAGAATCGTTGTAATAGTACCCCGAACAGGAATCCCATCCGTCCAGGCGAGTATCCGGTCCGGGCTGAACCATACCGTGAGGCACAACAGGCCCCGGAAAGGTATGCCCGTGCCCTCCTGTTCCGATCAGCGGATTAACAAATTGCGTATAGTCCGTGCCGGCTGTTTCTCTTTCCGAACACGATGTGGCCGAAATGAGCAGAACGGCCATCGTTAGCCGGCTTCCCAGCCTGAAAATCTTTCTCCATAGGTGTGATTTCATTGTCTTGTTGATTGGTGGATAAAAAAACTCTTTAATTTCTTTCTCAAGACACTAATCTCCCGAGATTCGAATGCCACAAAACAGGTCTTCAAAGAAGCAGCCTCTGAGCAACCGGTCTTCAAGAAACGACCTTCGTACCATCATTTCCGTGGAAGAATTCCCTGTCCCAGACTCCGGGTAACCTCACTCATGATCTGTTCATTTCCCCTGATGAAAGAAAGAATAGTGTCATATGCGCAAAATTACAAAAATCTGTTGCCCAGCCAAGAAGAATCATATCAAAAAACACTCCTTTTCCAACGAGTTTAAAAGACAATTTCCTTCCATTTTCACCTTTTTCGTGCACAGAAAGAGATAAAATGTGCAAAGAACATGCATTTATTTGCCCGAATATTTGTTTAGAAGAAGAAATATTTATTCCTTTGCAGCGGAATATAAACATTTTTACTCTATTTATAAACTTTAAAATTTAGAATTATGTCTGAAATCGCATCAAAAGTACAGAAAATTATTGTTGATAAGTTGGGCGTAGAAGAATCAGAAGTAACTCCGGCAGCTAGCTTCACTAACGACCTGGGTGCTGACTCTTTGGATACAGTTGAACTGATTATGGAATTCGAAAAAGAATTCGGTATCTCTATTCCTGATGATCAGGCAGAAAAGATCCAGACTGTAGGCGACGCCATCTCTTACATCGAGGCTAACGCAAAATAATTAATTCTACCTCTTTATGGAATTAAAAAGAGTAGTAGTAACAGGTCTTGGTGCGCTGACCCCTGTTGGTAACAATGTTTCAGATTTCTGGAACAACCTGATCAACGGAGTAAGCGGAGCAGGACCTATTACTCATTTTGACGCATCCAAGTTCAAGACTCAGTTTGCCTGCGAAGTGAAAAACTTCAACCCGACCGATTTCATCGACCGGAAAGAAGCTCGCAAAATGGATCTTTATACACAATATGCTATTACTGCTGCCAAAGAAGCTGTAGCAGACGCTGGCATTGATGTGGAAAAAGAAGACTTGAACAAAATCGGTGTGATCTTCGGAGTAGGTATCGGCGGTATCCACACTTTCGAAGAAGAAGTAATGAATTATGCACAGACCAAAGACACAATCGGTCCGCGTTTCAATCCGTTCTTCATTCCGAAGATGATTGCCGACATTGCATCCGGACAAATCTCTATGATTTACGGATTCCATGGTCCTAACTTTACCACCACCTCCGCTTGTGCTTCTTCTTCCAACGCGATTGCTGATGCATTCAATTATATCCGTCTGGGAAAAGCCAACATGATCGTTACCGGTGGTGCTGAAGCTGCTATCTTCCCTGCCGGAGTAGGAGGATTCAACGCGATGAATGCCCTCTCTACCCGCAACGACGATCCCACTCGTGCTTCACGTCCGTTCAGCGCAAGCCGTGACGGTTTCGTAATGGGTGAAGGAGCCGGATGTCTGATTCTGGAAGAACTGGAACACGCTAAAGCCCGTGGCGCAAAGATTTATGCCGAACTGGCCGGAACTGGTGCTTCTGCCGATGCTTATCATATCACAGCTTCTCATCCTGAAGGTCTGGGTGCGAAACTGGTGATGACCAATGCACTGGAAGATGCAGGTTTGCAGCCGGAAGATATCGACTATATCAATGTTCACGGTACATCTACCCCGGTAGGTGATATCTCAGAAGTGAAAGCTATCCAGGCTCTCTTCGGAGAACATGCCTATAAGCTGAACATCAGTTCTACCAAGTCAATGACCGGTCACTTGCTGGGTGCTGCCGGAGCTGTAGAAGCTATCGCCAGCGTATTATCTGTGAAGAACGACATTGTTCCTCCGACCATCAACCACGAAGAAGGAGATAACGATGAACAGATCGATTATAACCTTAACTTCACTTTCAATAAGGCACAGCACCGTACGGTTCGTGCTGCATTGAGCAACACCTTTGGTTTCGGTGGACACAATGCATGTGTAATCGTCAAAAAATACACTGAATAAACTGTGTTTAGCAATATAACAGATAAGATAAGACTCTTTTTCCGCAAGGACAAGGAGCCTTATCTTTGTTTTTACAGAATGCTGGGATTCTATCCGAGAAACATCGAGATCTACCAGCAGGCTCTGCTGCACAAGTCTTCATCGGTCAAGGAAAAAGGACGATTACTCAACAATGAACGTCTGGAATTTCTGGGCGATGCCATTCTGGATGCAGTAGTAGCAGATATTGTCTATAAGAAATTCGAAGGAAAGCGTGAGGGATTTCTCACCAATACCCGTTCCAAGATCGTACAGCGTGAAACGTTGAATCAGGTAGCTGTTCAGATCGGGCTGGATAAACTGATCAAGTTTACAACCCGTCAGTCGTCACACAACAGCTATATGTCCGGAAACGCATTTGAGGCACTGGTGGGCGCCATTTATCTGGACAGAGGATATGATGCCTGCAAGAAATTCATGGAGGAACGTATCATCGCCCAATACCTGAATATTGACAAGATCTCACGCAAAGAGGTCAACTTCAAGTCAAAACTGATCGAATGGAGCCAGAAGAACAAATTTGAAGTAGAATTCCGACTGACAGGCCAGTCCATAGACAGTGACTCGAATCCAATATTCGAAACACAAGTCATGGTTGAAAACATCCCTGCCGGGGAAGGAAAAGGTTACTCCAAAAAAGAATCGCAGCAACTGGCTGCTCAGGAGACCTTGAAGCAAATCAAAACGGATCCCAAATTCATCGATCAGATCTTTGCCGCTAAAGCACAGCGCGAGCAGGCACAGGAAACAACTACAACTGAAGTACCTGAAGCATCTGTCTCCAACACACCGCTGACAGCGATAGCAACAGAAGAGGAAGTTATCCTTGAAAAGTTCGAAGACACCGAACGGATCATTTCCGAAGCCGAAGAGGCTGCTTTCAAAGACTGACCCCGTGTCTGTCTTCTCCGTAAAGGACAAGTGATGATTGAAAAACAACATCAGTCATCACCTGTCCTTTCTTAGTCTGTAGTATTATAAAAACCTTTTTCTCATCCGAAACAGATTCCCATACGGCGACCCTGTACCACAAGGTCATTGTCCTCGGTCACAAGTTTCAGTTTACCCGCTACTTCCGTCAGGGGGACAGCACCCATACTGTTTCCCTGCAGGGCTACCATGTGTCCGAAGCGGCCTTCTGCAATCAGCTGAGTAGCATATCCGCCCATGCGCGTAGCAAGGTTACGGTCAAATGCCGTCGGACTTCCGCCGCGCTGAATGTATCCGAGTACCGTTTCACGGGTTTCGAATCCGGTTTCATATTCAATTTCTTCAGCTATATACTGGGCTGCTTTCTTGCCATCCACAGTAGGAATTCCTTCTGCCACTACCACAATTGAGTATGGCTTTCCTTTCTTCAGACGATTGATAATGGCATCTCCGATGCGATGGATATCAAAAGGAATCTCCGGAAGCAGGATAATATCTCCTCCTCCGGCCATGCCTGAATAGAGCGCAATCCATCCGGCCTTATGTCCCATCACTTCGATCACCATCACCCGCTGGTGAGACGTTGCCGTGGAGTGCAGCCGGTCAATGGCATCGGTCGCAATGCTTACCGCTGAATCGAAGCCGAACGAGAAATCAGTGCCCCACACATCATTATCGATCGTTTTGGGAATACTGATGACATTCACTCCTGTCTCCGCCAGCCTGGCTGCAGTTTTCTGCGTACCGTTTCCACCGATACAGACAATACAGTCCAGCCCTCTTTCGCGGATCGTCTGAAGCATCATGGCAGGCTTGTCTTCCGAGACCGCTGTTCCCCGTCGCTTGAAAGGTTTTTCACGCGACGTTCCCAAAATGGTTCCGCCCATATTCAGCAACCCGGTCAGCGATGCTTCCGTCAATGGAACCACATCATTATCCACCAGCCCGCGAAAGCCGCTGTGAATACCGAATACTTCCATACCATAATGGTTGATTGCCGTTTTGCATACCCCGCGAATAGTCGCATTAATGCCCGGACAATCACCTCCCGAAGTCAAGATTCCAATTCTCATATTCGTTTGTATTTACTTTGAGACGTAAAGGTAAGAAAAAAGCAGTGAATTGTGAAATCTCAAAAAAAAATAATTGTACAACCCGATAATACGCGGAAAAAATCTACCTTTGCAATAATTTGAATCTGAAACAGAAGAAACAATGAATTCAACGAAAGTGATAGGAAAACTGTTCACATCCAGGCAGAAAGCCACTGACTTATACGCCTCTCAGGCAGAAGCCATCCAGGAACGGGTTTTCCAGAAACTGATACAAACAGCAGCTCCCACGGAATGGGGAAAGAAATATGATTACGCACGAATCAGAAACTATACAGACTTCCAGCGCGTACCGGTACAAACCTATGAAGAAATCAAAGGTTATGTAGACCGTATGCGTCACGGCGAAGCCGATGTGTTATGGCCGGGAAAAGTACGCTGGTATGCCAAATCATCGGGAACTACCAACGACAAGAGTAAATTCATCCCTGTCAGCAAGGACGGTCTGCACGGCATCCACTACAAGGGAGGAACCGATGCCGTAGCTCTCTATCTGCGTGAAAATCCCGAAAGCCGCTTCTTCTCGGGCAAAGGACTGATTCTGGGAGGAAGCCACAGCCCCAATTACAATGTCAAGGACAGTCTGGTGGGCGACCTTTCTGCCATCCTGATCCAGAACATCAATCCGCTGGTGAACTTCATTCGCGTACCGAGCAAGGAAATCGCACTTCTGTCAGAATTTGAAGAGAAGGTGGAACGCATTGCCAGCACGACCATCCACGAAAATGTGACCAACCTCTCCGGAGTACCCTCCTGGATGATGGCAGTCATAAAACGAATTCTGGAAAAGACGGGTGCAAAGACCCTCGACGAAGTATGGCCCAATCTGGAAGTATTCTTCCACGGAGGCGTATGTTTCACTCCCTACCGGGAGCAATACAAACGGCTGATCGCCAGTCCCCGCATGCACTATATGGAAACATATAATGCCAGTGAAGGTTTCTTCGGACTGCAGAACGATCTCTCCGATCCTGCCATGCTGCTGATGCTGGACTACGATGTATTCTACGAATTCATTCCTCTGGACGAATTTGACAGCCCGAATCCGACCATCGTACCCCTGACCGGTATCGAAGTGGGACGCAATTATGCCATCGTCATCAGTACTTCCTGCGGACTGTGGCGGTACATTCTCGGTGATACAGTGAAGTTTACTCAGAAAGATCCCTATAAATTCATTATCTCCGGACGTACCAAACACTTCATCAATGCCTTTGGAGAAGAGCTGATGGTGGATAATGCCGAAAAAGGACTGGCACGTGCCTGCGCCGAAACCGGAGCACAAGTGCTGGAATATTCTGCCGCACCGGTCTTCATGGACGACAATGCCAAATGCCGTCACCAGTGGCTGATTGAATTCAGTGTCCAGCCCGATTCACTGGAGCATTTCCGTCATGCACTGGACAAGGCTCTGCAGGAAATCAATTCCGACTATGAAGCCAAACGCCACAAGGATATTACTCTGCAGGAACTGGAAATCATCCCTGCACGTCCGAATCTGTTCCATGACTGGCTGAAACAGAAAGGAAAACTGGGCGGACAGCACAAAGTGCCACGCCTGAGCAATAATCGTGACTACATAGAAGAAATGCTGAAACTGAACTCATGAACCGACGCAGACTGACCCAATATCTCACCTTCCTGCTGGTGCTTGCCGGACTGTATGCCTGTGCCAGCCAGGGACAACCCGATGGAGGCCCTTATGACGAGACTCCGCCTAAGTTCGTACGCGCCAATCCGGAACCGGGAGCCATCAACAACAAGCGCAAGAAAATCTCCATCGAATTCGATGAATACATCAAACTGGAGAAAGCTTCTGAAAAGGTAATCTTTTCACCCCCGCAGCAGGAAAGCCCCGAACTCAAGGTAAACGGACATCGGGTGAGCGTGGAATACATGGATTCGCTGAGACCCAACACCACTTACACCATCGACTTCGGTGATGCAATCGTGGACAACAACGAAGGAAATCCGCTGGGAAATTTTGCCTATACCTTTTCCACCGGACTGACAATTGACACCATGGAAGTTTCGGGAACAATCCTCAATGCCCAGGACCTGGAACCGATCAAAGGCATTCAGGTGGGATTACACCAGAACCTGAACGATTCAGCATTCACAACCCTGCCGTTCGACCGTATCTCGCGTACAGACAGCCGGGGACACTTCGTCATCCGGGGTATCGCTCCCGGAAGTTACCGCATCTATGCACTGATGGACGGAAACCAGAACTATATCTTCGACTCGAAGACGGAAGCCATTGCCTATCAGGATTCACTGGTGATTCCTTCGACCACCGGAGCCGTAAGACAGGATACGATATGGCATGAAAACGATACGCTTCACTACGATACCATCTATCAGGTGAACTATACCCGCTTCCTGCCCGACAACCTCCTGCTGCGCGCTTTCAAGGAAGAAAACAACCTGCAATATCTGGTGAAAAGCGAACGTGAGCAGACTTACCGTTTCTCGCTTTACTTCAACACCAAAGCCGATACCCTTCCCACGGTCAAGGGACTGGATTTCGACGAAAAGGATGCTTTCATCATCGAGAACACGGAACGGAACGATACCATCCGCTACTGGATCAAGGATACAACGCTTTGTGAGCGCGATACTTTGACCCTGCAACTGGGCTATCTCGCTACGGACACGCTGGGAAAACTGGTGCCCAGGACAGATACCCTGCGCATGGTGAACAAAATCAACAGACAACGCCGCCTGGCCATGGCTGAAGAAGCCCGTAAGGAGAAAGAAAAAGAGCGTAAAAAACGGGCTAAAAAAGGAGATACACTGGCTGTTGAAACCAAATTCCTGAAGATCAGTGTAGACGCACCGTCCAGTCTGGATCTGAACCGTAACATTACGCTGACTTTCGATGAACCGCTGGAAAGCATTGATACCACGGCTATCCACATCAGCCAGAAAGTAGATACCATCTGGGAAGAAAGACCTTTCATCTTCCTCGCCGACAGTGTTGTCCCCCGGAAATACCAGATCCTGGCCGACTGGCAACCCGGACAGGAATACCGGCTGAACATTGACTCGCTCGGATTCAAGGGTATTTATGGACTTTACACAAACAAAGTGGAAAATACGCTGAAGGTCAAGACACTTGAAGACTACGGAACGCTCTATCTGAACATTGTTGGAGCCGGGCCCCATGCCATCGTGCAACTGCTCAACTCAACCGATGCCGTCGTACGCCAGCAACCCGTCAGCGACAAGAAGACATGCGACTTCTACTTCCTGCAGCCAGGAACCAAATACTATATCCGCCTGTTCAACGATGACAACAACAACGGAGTATGGGATACAGGTAACTATGCAGACAAGATCCAGCCGGAAGAAGTGTTTTATTTCCCCAAAGTTTGGGAAATGAAAGCCAACTTCGAGTTTGAAGAGACATGGAACATTCATGCCCTCCCGCTGGACAAGCAGAAGCCCGACGAAATCAAGAAACAGAAACCGGAAGAAAGCAAGAAAATAAAAGACCGGAATAAAGAACGTGCAAAGAAACTAGGAAGGACTTGACAAACATGATAAAGAAAATCATCCTTTGCCTCTGCCTCCTGATGGGAGGCATGGCAGCACAAGCTCAATGCGGTGCCGAGAACACGGCCATCAAACCGGGAGAAACTTTATCCTACCGGCTGAAGTTCAACTGGAAGTTTATCTGGGTAAATGTCGGCTGGGCCAAAATGACGGTGAACACCACGACCTATAAAGGCCAGCCCTGCCTGCAGACAGACCTTCTGTCGTTCACCAAGCCCAGTATCGACAAGTTTTTCAAGATGCGCGACACCCTGACCTGTATCACTACAGAAAAGCTGGAACCGCTTTACTTCCGCAAAGGAGCCGAAGAAGGCAAACGCTACACAGTAGATGAGGTCAATTTTTCCTACCGCAACGGAAAATGTATCGTCGACCAGCAGCGCAGTGTGAACCGGGGTACTCCCGACAAGCATCACGATGAAATGCCGGTCTGCGTCTATGACATGCTGAGCATCCTGCTTCAGGCACGTTCGTATGATCCCACCGACTATCGTCCGGGGCAGAAAATCCTGTTTTCCATGGCTACGGGACGAGCCATAGAAAAACAGACCCTGATCTATCGCCGCAAAGAAAACTACGAAGCAGAAAACGGAGTGACATACCGCTGTCTGGTTTTTTCACTGGTGGAATACACCAAAGAAAATAAAGAAAAAGAAGTCATTACTTTCTATATTACCGACGACCTGAACCATCTGCCGGTCCGTCTGGATATGTACCTCAACTTCGGCTCTGCCAAGGCTTTCCTCAGCGATATCAAAGGAAACAGATATCCGCTGACTTCCATCGTCAAGACAAAGTGACATCTTCCTTTCGCAGGAGGATAAACTTCACTTCATATCATATCATTTCCCTGGAGAGAACACCGGTTTTCTTCAGGGAAAATTTTTGTTTCGTGCCGGTGAAACTGTTGTTTCGTGCCGGTGAAACTGCTGTTTCATGCTGGTGAAACTTTTGTTTCGTGCTGGTGAAACTTTTGTTTCGTGCTAGTGGAACTTTTGTTTTCTGCTGGTGGAACTTTTGTTTTCAGTCAGTGGAACTTTTATTTCATCCTGGTGGAACTGTTGTTTCGTGCAGAAAACACCGACGGATCCTCTGCAAGAAATTCCCCAAACGAAAGTATTATTCCACTCCATCCATACCTGAAAGTCCCGGTATTTCCTGCAAAGTCTGATTCAAATTCTTCGTAAAAATACTTCGTCATACAAGATTTCTCTGTAATTTTAAGCGCTTTTAATTATTAAACTTACATAATATTTCTATGAAAAATATTCTGACAATCATCACCTTGCTGCCGACACTGCTTTGCGCTCAGGAGTGGAAAGCCGGAGACTGGCCGGTTTTAAGGCACTATGACCAGCAACATTTGTATCAGATAGCTTTGCCTCTTGGGGGAATAGGTACAGGAACCGTATCATTAGGCGGACGGGGAGAGCTCCGCGACTGGGAAATCATGAACGTGCCCGGCAAGAAATACAGTACCGTCACCACCGGCAACAACGCCCCTTTCTTTGCCATTTATACGAAACCCGAAAAAGGAGAAGCACAGACAACCCTGCTGGCAGGAGCACTGTATGACCAGGAATATCTGCACTACGAGGGAAGACCCGTAAACCACCACGGACTGCCCCGGTTCAAGAACAGTTCATTCGATGCAGCCTACCCATTCGGACAAGTACATCTGTCGGATAAGGGAATCCCGGTTGAAGTGACCGTCAAAGGATTCAACCCGCTTGTTCCGGGTGATGCCGAAGCCAGCGGAATTCCCATAGCCGTTCTCTGCTATGAGGTAACAAACACATCCCAAACCCCGGTTGATGTATCTATCTGCGGTTCTATCAGAAACTTCATCGGCAAGGACGGCAGCAAGTTTGTGACCGACTGGAAAGGAGACTATATACCTGTCGGCTGCAAAGACAACAGGAACATCTATAAGTCAGCTCAAGGATTACAGGGAATTTATTTCTGTTCGGAAGGAGTGGAAAAGACAGATCCTGCCTACGGAAACATGACCCTGGTCACCAATGCCCCCGAAGGTGTCACCTATCGGACTTCCTCGAAAGCTGACGACTGGAGCAACGGTATTCTGGACTTCTGGGACGACTTCAGTGCAGACGGTGAACTGACGGAAATGAGTAAACAATATGATGCCGACCCGATGGCTTCCCTTGCAGTAAAAAAGAAACTGGCTCCCGGGGAAACCCGTTCATTCACTTTCTTCCTCACCTGGAACTTCCCCAACCGGAAAGCATGGTCATCTTCTGTAATCGGCAATTACTACAGTCAGCAATATCCTGATTCCTGGGAAACAGCACGGAAAATAATCCCTCAAATGCCGGAACTGGAGAAACGGACCTTGGAATTCGTCAACAGCCTGCTGGAATGTTCTTATCCGGATGTAGTCAAAGAAGCCGGATTATTCAACCTCGCAACCCTGCGCTCACAAACGGTATTCCGCATTCCAAGCGGTCACCTGATGGGATGGGAAGGTGTGATGGACAGATTCGGCTCATGTATGGGCTCGTGCACCCACGTATGGAACTATGAAACGGCTACGGCTTTTCTGTTCGGTGACCTGGCCAGAACCATGCGGGATGTGGAATTCAACTACGCGACAAAGGACAACGGACTGATGAACTTCAGAGCTGCCCTGCCCCTTTCAGAGGCAGCCAAAGGCAACAGTGCAGCAGCCGACGGTCAAATGGGCTGCATCATGAAATTCTATCGGGACTGGCAGCTATCCGGCGATTCCCGATTCCTGAAAGAAAACTGGACACAAGTCAAGAAAGTATTGAGCTATGCATGGACCGAACATGGCTGGGACGGCAACCAGGATGGCGTAATGGAAGGATCGCAACACAATACTATGGACGTAAACTATTTCGGTCCTAACCCACAGATGGGATTCTGGTATCTCGGAGCATTAAAAGCAGCCGAAAAAATGGCACATGCCATGAAAGACCGGGCATTCGAAAAGAAATGCAGAGCTCTTTTTGAAAATGGTTCGGAATGGTTAGACAACAATCTGTTCAACGGGGAATACTATGAGCACAAGATCACAGATCCGGAAACCTTTGAATTCCTCGACATGAATGATCCGGATACAAAGATCCCGGACTTCCAGCTCGGGAAAGGATGTCTGGTAGACCAGCTGGTAGGCCAATACATGGCACATATCTGCGGACTGGGATATCTGGCAAAGAAAGAGCATATCCGGACAACACTGAAAAGCATCATGCGATACAATTTCAAGGAAGACTTCAGCCGGCATTTCAACAATATGCGGTCGTACGTTCTTGGTGATGAAGCCGGACTTCTCATGGCATCCTGGCCCAAAGGAAGACTGGAAGTTCCTTTCCCCTATTTTGCAGAAGTCATGACCGGCTTTGAATACTGTGCAGCCACAGGCATGATTTATGAAGGCATGGAGGAAGATGCCCTGAAGTGCATCCGGGCAATCCGGGACAGACACGACGGAGCAAAGAGAAACCCGTTCAACGAGACAGAATGCGGACACCACTATGCCCGGTCAATGGCCAGCTGGTCTGCCATACTTGCCATGAGCGGTTACAATTACTCTGCTGTCGACCAAAGCATGCGATTCACCTCCCGCCCCGGTACTTATTTCTGGAGCAACGGAAGTTCATGGGGAACATGCACCATAAGCCACAAGGACATCACGGTCCGTGTAGTCAAGGGCTCCCTGAAACTGTCCGCTTTAACAGTCGGAGAGAGAACGGTCAGACTGAAAAACTTCGCCCTTTCAGAAAAAGAAAGCCAGACTGTCAGTCTGAAAAAATAACGGTATCTGTCTAATCAGACGGCAGACCTGGTACCATCGCAGCAGATTCTCCTGCCAAAGATAGATACAATGGAACCATACCGCCCGTTCAACACCGGCCCATCACGAAAACTGCAAACAGATTCATGATGGGCCGGTTAAATCTTTTAGCTTATTTGCCAGACTTCCTTACAATAAGTCTTATTCCGCTTTCAATATTGCACTGTCGATGGTAGTATTCACGTTGCGATAATCTTTAGAAGTCTTTTTACCGAAATCGAACGTATAGGCTACCTTCACATATCCGGTAGGCTGGTTGAGCCGGCTATACACTTCACGGTCGTACCGGTACACATCCGAACGCAGGAAACTTCTTGTCCTGGCATGCGTGTAAAACGGATTGTTCGTACCGGCTTCCAATGCCCAGCCTCCATGATACCAGCTGACCGAAGCTCCGTAATTGCCATCCTGCCATTCGTACACACCATCGCCGCTCAGCAAACGTGTCTGAGTTTTCCCATACACATTCAGCGAAAAGTCCTTCCAGTAGTAGTTCACAGTCAGTCGGCCATACACATTGTTCTGGTCCTGCGAGTCCTGTCCCGTTATCTTGCTGTACTGCCAGCGTCCGCCCAATTTGAACCGGAGAGCATCCGTAGCTTTCCACGACAAATCCAGACCTCCCTGCAACAGATGATAGTCTCCATCGCTCCGGTATGATTCCACCAGCTTGTTGCCTTCCACGGAGAAAGCGGGCAGAACGGTATTGATTTCCGAAGAGTACATGAATATGCCGAACAGGTTGAAACGACCTACCTGCAAACTGTACGAACCGGAAGCCATATACATCTTTATCTTGTCCAGATAGGGATTTCCCCGCTTCACGTGTATCTGGTCGATAGTCTGCTCCGCCGTATTGATGGTATTGATTTCGGGATAGGCATTGCCCACGGCTGCCCCGATACCGAACTGCTGGCGGTCACTGAACTGATAGAAAAACGACAAATCTCCCCGAGGGCTTATGTAATGGGTCTTTTCATGCCCGTGCAAGCGGTATTGCAAAGCGGACATCCCGATACGTCCGTTCATGGAAAGTTTGCCGAAACGCTGATTATAGGAAGCAAACAACAAACTTTCACCCGACCACAAGTGCTGCCACGACGGATTGTCCCCCGCATAAGTGGCGGAGGTGATGCGATGGGAATGCATCAACTGGACTGTAAGCGTATTCTGATGCGGCATGTACAAAGAATAATTCAGGGAGGGGTTCAGCATATAAAGCTTCTCATCCACATTCGTCATCGAAGCATACTCGTTTTCCTGATAAGAACGGTCGTAAGTGTTCTGCGTATAACTTACAGGCAACGAACATTCCAGCCGCTGATTGTCTTTCAACCTGAAACTGCCGTACAGTTCCAGGGAGGGAGCAAGTGACTTCTGGTCTGTAGAACTACTTGAACAGACGTCCTCGTAATAGTCCGAATAGTCCAACATCCCCCTTCTCCCGTTGTCCGGCATCCCGCTATGTACAAAGGACATCTTTGCCGACAACGTGCGCTTGCCTGTCTGATTAAGCACATTGAACTGTGCATACTGCTGGTTCTTCTTCCGCTTGTCTGCTTCGGTGATTTCATCCCGTGTAAAGGAACGGTCTGCCAACACAAATGATTCCGTACTCCGGTTATCGTCCTCATTGTAATCGTACATGGTATGTCCGGCAAACAGCGTATACGATGTATTCCCGTGAGAAACCTTCGACACCGCATTATAGTCTCCCTGCAAATAACCGATAGTCTGATTGGCATCCAAAGAAACATATCCTCCAGACTTCCATTTCCTGGTAATATAGTTGATGGATGCCACATCCCCGGCATACTTTCCCGTCGGCACATCAAAATATTCCACTTTCTCTATGTCACGGGGACGCAGACTCTGCACTTCCCGATAGTCCACTTTACGACCGTCGATGTAGAGTGTTACGGCTCCTCCCATCGTTGCCACAACTCCCTTCTTGCGATCTACGTCTATACCCGGAATCATCAGGTTACTGAGCAGATCGTAGCCTGTAAAGGCATGCTTCACCTGCTGCTTATCAGGAATAATCAGTACCCGGTCCTTCTGACGGATAAAGGAAGAACCTTTCACCTCTACCTCACCAAGCAGTACACTGTTTTCCTTCAGGTACACAACCGGAAGTACCTTTTCCGTGTCCCCCACCGCAAACGGATAAACCTTCGCTTCGTAGCCGATGGAACTGAGAGACAACAAATAGTTTCCCTTCTGTACGTTCTCCAATTTATAAAGACCGATGCTGTCTGTCACCACCCCTTGAACAAAAGTTGAATCCTGACAAAGTAATCTGACTGTAGCGTAAGCAAGTCCCTTGTCAGACTCATCTGCAATTCTCCCCTTTACCGCTACCTGTGCATTAATAAAAGAACTGACTGATAAACATCCAGTCAGAAAACAAAATTTTAGAATCTCCATAATCAATTAATCAATTAATCAATTAATCAATTAATCAATTAATCAATTAATCAATTAAT
>ENA-OOXE01000613-OOXE01000613.1-human-gut-metagenome-genome-assembly--contig:-NODE-613-length-28276-cov-2.408419_pt1 | contig 28276 bp, 20 predicted proteins | sample MGYA00241585_ERZ501339 | MGnify/ENA primary metagenome ERZ501339 (study PRJEB25962, sample SAMEA1972463) | human gut metagenome | biome: human gut; feature: human-associated habitat; material: faeces...
GGATCGGTACAGTACCAAGCTGTGCAAACAACGAGCTTTTGAACAACGTGCTCCGTGGAGAATGGGGATTCGTTGGAATGGTAGAAACCGATTATGACGGTTCCTATGGTTACATGATCACCGATCATTGTATCAGAAACGGAAATGATCTGATGCTTGGATTTAACAGTGCAGAGTCCAACAAACTGACAGATGAGAGCGCAACAGCAGTTCTTGCAATGCGTCAGGCTTGCAAAAATATCCTTTATACAGTAGCAAACAGCGGATATTATGCAGATGGAAATCCGGCAAGCGGAATGACCAATATGACAAAACTGTTTGTAATGATTGACGTGATTCTTGCAGTTGTTCTTATTGTAGTTGATACAATTGTAATTGTACGTTGGAGAAAAAAGAAAAAACAGGCTGTAAACGAATAATTAAACAGTAATCTGGAGACATAAGTCCCCCTTTTAAATCTGGAAAAAGCAGAGCAAGGAATCTGTAAAAGTTTCAGAGAAAAAAGGGGGATTTTTTTATGTGATTTTTGTCTTGCAGAGTGAGGGAAAATTATTTATTATGAAAGGAGTTGTAATAACAGGAAAAAAGGAGGACTGGTATGATCAGCATTGCGATTGTAGAAGATGAAGAACTGTATGCAAAGCAGCTTCAGCAGTTTCTGCATCAATATGAAAAAGAGAACAAAGAGATGTTTGACATTACAGTCTATTCAGATGGCGATCAGATCGTCAATAAATATCAGTCACAGTATGACATCATTTTGATGGATGTGGAAATGAAATTTATGGACGGAATGTCTGCCGCTGAAGAAATCCGCAAAATTGACACGGAGGTTGTGATCATTTTCATTACGAATATGGCACAATATGCGATCAGGGGATATGCAGTGGATGCGTTGGATTATGTACTGAAGCCGGTGTCCTATTTCGCATTTTCCCAGAGGCTTAACCGTGCTATCAGCCGGATGAAAAAGCGGAAAACGAAGATCATCATGGTGAATATGAAAGGCGGCATGGTCAGGATTAATGTTGCAAATATTTATTATATTGAAAGTCAGGGGCATAATCTCGTTTTACACACGATCCTGGGCGATTATGAATCGGCTGGAACGATGAAAGAAGTCGAAGAAAAATTGCAGGATCTAAATTTTTGCCGTGGAAATAAAGGGTATCTGATCAATTTGCAGCATGTGGACGGCATTCAGGACGGGTGCGCGGTTGTAAAAGGAGAGCCGCTTTTGTTAAGCCGCTCGCGCAAGAAAGAGTTTATGGAAGCACTGACGAATTACTGGGGAGAGGTTGTAAAATGATGGGACATTTAATGCCGGATATTCCGCGGATTTATACGGCAGCTGCGGAGTGGATGGCGTGTATGCTTTTTATTGTATCGCTGAAAAAAAGATTTGAATGGTGGAAGAGTGGGCTTATCATGGCAGGAATGCTTGTGATGCAGTCTGTTTTTCTGGTGGCAACCGGAAATGTGCCGATCTATTTCTGGATTCCGTGTATGATCGCCGCAGTATCTCTGATGGTCGGGTTCATTTATTTCTGCTGTGACGTGAATTTTCAGGATGCCGGATATTTTGGCATGATCGCATTTGTTGTAGCGGAATTTATGGCATCTTTGGAATGGCAGATTGTATGCTCAATCTGGACAAGACAATTGCCGGGTGCTGGAATGCAGGTACTTATGCTTGCAGCAGTTTATGGTGCAGTTGCGTTTTTATTATGGAAGTTATTGCAGCAGCATTTGCCAAAAGATGGAAAACTAAATATCAGTCTTAAGGAATATTTTTCGGCAGCGTTGATTGTGATAGCGGTATTTGCGGTCAGCAATCTAAGTTTTATTTCTGATACGGGAGCATTTTCAAATGGCTACGCGCTTGAAATCGGTCATGTCCGCACGATCGTTGATCTCGGTGGAATTGCAGTTTTGTATGCGCACCTGATCCAGTGCGGTGAGCTGCGTGTCCGCAGGGAACTTGAGGCAGTGCAGAATGTATTGCAGAATCAGTATGTGCAGTACAAGCAGTCACGTGAGAGTATCGATCTCATCAATTATAAATATCACGACTTAAAACATCAGATCGCTGTGCTCCGGAGCGAGACTGACCCGGAGAAAAGAAATGAGTTTTTAAACCACATGGAAGATGAGATCAGGCAGTACGAAGCACAGAACAAGACCGGAAATAAAGTGCTTGATACGGTGCTTACGAGCAAAAGCCTATACTGCGCAAAGCATGGTATTACATTTACCTGCGTGGCAGATGGAACGCTGCTTGATTTTATGGATATCATGGATATCTGCAGCATTTTCGGAAATGCGCTCGACAACGCAATCGAGTGTGAACTCAAGATTGCAGACAAGGAAAAGCGGCTGATCCATGTGACTGTGTCCCAGCAGAAGAAATTTTTAATCTTACGTTTTGAAAATTACTACGAAGGTAGTTTAAAAGTAAAAGAAGGACGTTTCCTGACAACCAAGAAGGAAAAAGAGTTTCACGGTTACGGAATCAAGAGTATCCGCTATACGGTAAATAAATACGACGGCGCAGTCAGTATTGACACAAAAGAAAACTGGTTTGATCTGAAGATTTTGATCCCGATGAAAAAAACTGCATCTGACGAAGTGCAGAACGGATAACTGTGTCAAATAGAATACGGACGGTTAAACATTCGCATTTTTTGATTTATAACGCTATGGTTTGTGCATTGTGCATGAAAACATAGCGTTATTTTTGTCTGAAACTCACAACGTGTAATACCGTTTATGCAAAAATAATGCAGATTATGCAATTTTTCCATAAGAAAAGTACTTTATGATAGATTATAACTACAAAGTCCGGAACGGACAAAATAAATCTTGGGAGGATTTAGAGATGATCGAGTTTATTATTTCAATTCTGGTTCCTATTTTAGGAGGCCTCGGTGTCAGTGAAGCAGACGTTACAACATATGTAACAAACTGCAGCGGATACATTTATGCAATCCTTATTTCTATTTTAGTATTGATTGTATTATTAGTAGCTGCACATTTTATTGCACCAAAAGGAAAAAGACATTTAGTTCGCTGGGGAGCTTCCTTAGCATGGGTACTCGCACTTGTGACCATGGTAAACATGGTTTGCTACGGACCGCTTTACACAAACCTTTCCGTTGTATTAAACGGTGGCGGAACAGTATCCGATGAAGCAAAAGCAGCAAGTAATGAAGTGATCAAAAAAGTCGGCGAAGAAGGTATGGTTCTTGTAAAGAATAATGGATTATTACCTCTTAGCAGTGATGTTGATTCCATGAACGTATTTGGATGGGCATCTACAAACCCTATCTATGGTGGTACAGGTTCAGGTTCTGCAGATACATCTTCTGTAGTAAGTATTTTACAGTCTTTATCAGATGCAGGATATAAGACAAATGAGTCCCTGACCAAAATGTACACAGATTATCGCGCAGACAGACCGGCTGCAACAATTTTAGGCGGAGACGGATCCTTTGATATCACATTACCGGAACCTACAGCAGATTATTATACAGATGATGTCATGGGCGAAGCAGAAAGCTTTTCTGATGTAGCAATGGTAGTGATCAGCCGTGGCGGTGGTGAAGGATATGATCTTCCTACAGACATGAACTCTGTTATCCATGGCACTTACAATGTGGCAGATGAAGTTTCTGTAAATCCTGCAAACTATGCATATACAAATATTTCCTACACTAACAACGGTGATTATGATGATTTTGATGCAGGAGAATCTTATCTTGAACTCTCTAATACAGAGGAAGCAATGCTTGATAAGGTTTGCTCAGAATTCAGTAAAGTAATCGTTGTGATCAACGCAAACAACCCAATGGAACTTGACTGGGTAGACAACTATGATTCTATCGGAGCAGTAATCCTTGCACCTGGTACAGGTCAGACAGGTATGGCTGCACTCGGTGAGATCATCAACGGATCTGTGAATCCATCCGGAAAAACAGTTGATACTTATGTAAAAGATTTAACACAGACTCCATACTATAATAACATTGGAGCATTTGCATACAACAATGTAGATGATTTAAAAGAAGCAATCGCAGCTTCTGATACAGCATACGAAGGAACAGTTTCCTTTGTTGATTATGTAGAAGGTATCTATGTAGGATACAAATATTATGAGACAGCATCTGATGATGGTGTGATCAATTATGAGGATGTTGTAAAATATCCATTTGGTTACGGATTATCTTATACAACATTTGAACAGAAAATGAATGATTTCTCTGATAATGGAGACAATGTAACATTCAATGTAACAGTTACAAATACAGGCGATGTTGCAGGTAAGGATGTTGTAGAAGTATACTTCACACCACCTTATACAAACGGAGGAATCGAAAAAGCTTCCGTAAACTTAATTGATTATGCAAAAACAGGTGAGATCGCACCGGGTGAATCTGAAACAGTTGAGTTTACAATCAACAAAGAAGATATGGCATCTTATGATGCAAACGAGATCAAAGTAGCAGGCGGCGGATATATTCTTGAAGCCGGTGAATACACAGTATCTGTCAGATCTGATTCCCATACAGTATTAGATCAGGCAAACTTTACTGTAGATTCAGATATCAACTACAGCGAGAATGCACGTACAACAGATAATGTTGTTGCAACAAATCAGTTAAATGATTACACAGCAGGAAATGTTACCTATCTTTCCAGAGCAGACGGATTTGCAAACTATGCAGAAGCTACAGCCGCACCGGCTGAAGAAGCTTATGTAATGGATGATGCAACAAGAAAAGAAGTAGAAGCAAACTCTACAGCATACTATGACTCTACAGCGTATGACAATGCAGAAGATACAATGCCAACATTAGGATCTGATAATGGTCTTACATTAGCAGATTTAACAGGCAAGGCTTATGATGATCCAATGTGGGATCAGTTATTAGATCAGATGAGCTTTGAAGATATGTCATTACTTGTAAACCTTGGTGGATGGCAGACAGCTCAGATCGATTCTGTAGGAAAAGTTGCAACAAGTGACTGTGACGGACCTGCCGGAGTTAACAACTTCATTACAGGAACTTATGGAACACCATATCCGACAGAAGTATTAATGGCACAGACATGGAATACAGATTTATTATATGACCTTGGACTTGCAATGGGACAGGAGTATGCAGATGTAAATAACTATGGTGTATACGGCCCGGCAATGAACACACACCGTTCTGCATTTGCAGGAAGAAACTTCGAGTACTATTCAGAAGATGGTGTACTTGCAGGTAAACTTGCAGCCGCCCAGGTAAATGCGATGGCAACAAAAGGCACATACAATTACATCAAGCATTTTGCATTAAACGACCAGGAGACAAACAGATGTGCATTCTTACTTACATATTCTAATGAGCAGGCAATCCGTGAGATTTACTTAAAACCATTCGAATTATGTATCAAGAATTTTGACGGAACACAGATCGCAGTAATGTCTTCCTTCAACTGGATCGGAACTGTTCCGGCATGTGCAAATGAAGACACATTAACAACAATCCTTCGTAATGAGTGGGGATTCCAGGGAATGGTCATCACAGATTATGATGGTTCTTACGGATACATGATCACAGATCACTGCGTTCGTACAGGAAATGACCTGATGCTCGGATTTAGTTCTCAGGCATCTAACCAGCTGACAAATACAGAAAGTGCAACTCTTAATAACGCACTTCGCACATCATGCAAGAACATTATGTATACAATCGCAAACAGCGGTTATTATACAAATACTACTGATGATAGCGGAATGTCAAATATGACAAAACTCTTCGTGACAATTGATGTTGTAACAGTATTATTAGTAGTACTCTGCATGGCACTTGTGATCGTTCGCTATCGCAAAAAACATGCAAAAACAACAGCAGAAGTTACACCGGAAGAGAAGAAAGAAGAATAGATTATTCCGCACCTCTGTGTGCAAGGATAACAGAACTTAAAATATGACAGGAAAGTCCCTGCATGTTCGATAAGGAGCATGTGGGGGCTTTTTTTATGGAATGGAAAACTTCGTCCTTTGTATGAGTACAAATAAAAGATTTTAAGATGTGAAAAGAATAGTGTGTGGATGAATGGGGATTTCGTAGAAAATACGAGATGATGAACGGGGATTTACGCTACAATTTATAAAAATAATATATATGCGGAGTTTGTATTCTATTTTTTGATGGAGCGGAGAGGTCTTTATGGCTGAAATATTTTTTTAAAGAAAACTATATGATGAAATTCTTGAATGGAAAAAGAACTGGAGTGATAGATACGCACTGCTTATTATGGAGATTGGGGAAACAATGGATGATGACCGCTGATAAACCGATAATGGTATTACCAGTAGAATTTATCCTATTAAAATCGATTATAATTAGTAAAAATATTTGGTAAAAAAATCGGAATTTTATTTGTTTTTTTATCAAATGTGTTATAATGGTCGATACAAAGAATTATTATTAGAGAACCTAGTGAATATATGAAATAGGGGGACAAAGAGATTATGGCGACCATTAAAGACATAGCACTGAAAGCAGGAGTTTCAATTGCTACAGTTTCGAGAGTATTGAATCATGACGAATCCTTAAATGCTCAAGAAGAAACTAAACAAAGGATTTTTGAGATTGCAGAAGAGTTAGAATATGAAGTGCGTACACAAAAAAAACGTAAAAGAAAACTAAAAGTAGGAGTTTTTTATTCATATTCTCCAGAGGAAGAGCTTCAGGATCCATATTATTTGTGCATACGTCTTGCAATTGAAAAAAAGCTGGAAAAAGAGGGATATATAAAGCAAAATGTAAATCTTGATGACAAGCCGGAAACACTAAATGGTCTGGATGGTATAATTTGTACGGGAACTTTTACAAATAGGATGATTGATCAGATCAATGCATGGGAGTGTCCGATTGTATTTATTGATGCAGATCCGAATCCAAAGAAATATGATTCCATTGTAGTGGATTTTAATCAGGCTGTAGAAGAGATAATCGCATATTTGGTAGAGTGTGGACATACAAAGATAGGCATGATTGGATGTCGGGCAGAATATAAAGATGGTAATGAAATAGTTGATGCCAGAATGCAGTGCTTTCAAAATTCTCTTATGAAACGAGGCTTATATAAATCGGAATACACTAAGTTTGGCGATTATTATGCAAAGTATGGATATGAATTATTAAAGGAGTTGCATAAAGAAGGAAATATGCCTACTGCATTGTTTGTAGCAAATGATTCAATGGCGGCTGGAAGTTATCGCGCAGCATATGAGCTTGGGCTTTCTATTCCAGATGATATCAGTATAGTGGGTTTTAATGATATACCAACTGCAAAATACATGGTTCCTCCACTTACAACAGAGAGATTATATATGGAGTTTATGGGTGAGTATGCAGTAAAACTACTAGAAGAAAGAATTGTGTTTGGAAGAGAAATTTGTGTCAGAGTAACTATTCCTACAAAGTTATATGTGCGAGACAGCGTTAAAAATTTGAAATAGTTAATAAAGGCTATGTACTGTTTGTGTACAGGCCTTTTTTTCTATAGCGGTAATATGCAGGTAAAAATAAAAGGGTTTTATCTGGAGAAGACTAAAATAAAATAGAAAATTGTAAGATATGCATAAAAAAGTATATAAAAAATATATAAAATGTAGAAAAAATATTTTACTAAATAAAATAGTTTACATTTTACTGGTAAAATAGTAAAATAATTTTACCGGATGAATATAAAATGTTTGGGAGGAGAAAAACAATGAAGAGAAAGATTGCATTAGTATGTATGGCAGCATTAACAGGTACAATGTTAATTACTGCATGTGGAAGCAATGAAACAGGAAAAAATGTAACAGCAAGTGACGGGAAAGCAAAAGTTCGTTTTGCAACATGGGACGTGGCAGATGATCTTGATGCTCAGCAAAAACTTGTAGACAAATTTAATGAAGAACATGATGACATTGAAGTAACACTCGAAGCTTATGGAAGTGATTATGACACTAAAATTAGTGCAGGTATGGGATCAGGAGATACACCTGATGTAATGTATATGTGGAATTATCCAGCATATGCAGATGGACTTGAGCCGCTTGACGAATATATTGAAAGTGAAGGTAATGATTTTAAGGAAAACATCTACAGCACTTTATGGAATTACAATTCATTAGACGGTACAACATATGGAATGCCAGTAGGATTTACAACACACGCATTATATTTTAACAAAGACCTTTTTGAAGAGGCTGGTGTAGAAGAGCCTACAGATGATTGGACATGGGAAGATTTAAAGAGCGCAGCTAAGAAGATTGAAGAAAAAACTGGGCAGAAAGGTTTTGCTTTCCAGATGAAGCCAGATCCATATGACTTTGAAATGTATCTTTGGAGCAACGGAACATCTTATTGTGATACAGAAGGAATGATGGCCGGAAACATTGATTCTGATAACTCTCAGGAAGTATTCCAGATGTTCCAAGATATGGAAAAAGACGGATATGCAATTGCCACAGAGAAAAATGGAACTGACGAATTCCGTGCAGGGACAGTAGCAATGTATGTTTACGGTTCATGGGCAATTAACACTCTCGATAACGACGGCATGAATTACGGTATTGTAAAGATTCCTACGTTTGATGGACAGACATCAGTAAGTATTTTAAGTTCTTCAGGACTTTCAATTTCAAAAGACAGTAAAAATAAAGATGCAGCATGGGAATTTGTAAAATACTGGACTGGTGAAGAATGCAACAAGGCAAGAATAGGAATGGAGCTTCCAGTTCTTAACAGCGTTGTAGAATCAGAGGGGATTATGAATGAAGATAAGTTTGCTCCATTCTACAAAATGTTGGAACAGAGTGATGGACATACTCCAGCAAGCTTCATTATTGAGGACTGGTCAGAGATTTCGGAAAATCTTAGCCTTTCATTTGAGCAGTTATTTAATCCAAGTGCATACATGGATGTAAAAGAAGTTCTTAAAGAAGCAGCAGAAGCACAATAAACAAAGTAATTGGGAGAAAATATATGAAACAGAAAAAATTTCTGAAATCGGCAACACCGTATATATTTATATTGCCTTGGATAATAGGATTTCTCGTGTTTACAATCGGTCCATTAATTTTATCTTTGATTATGAGTTTCTTTGATTGGCCACTTACCTCAACTCCACAGTTCAGAGGATTTGGAAATTACATTGAAATGTTTACTAACGATAAACAGTTTTGGAAGTCACTGGTAATCAGTTTGAAGTATGCAGCTATTTTTGTACCACTTAACATGATTATCGCACTGTTTCTCGCAATGTTAATTACACAGCCAGTAAAAGGAGTGAAGGTGTTCCGTACTATTTTCTACATTCCTGCTGTAATTTCTGGAGTGGCAGTTTCAATTATCTGGGGATGGATTCTTAATGGAGATTATGGTGTTTTAAATTATCTTTTATCTCTTATTGGAATAGAAGGTCCAAAATGGCTGGTTGATCCAGCCTGGGCACTCCTTGCTGTGATTATAGCAAGTGCCTTTGGTGTGGGAACTATGATGTTGGTTTTCTATACAGATATCAAGAATATACCAATTGATGTATATGAAGCAGCATCTATTGACGGAGCAGGACCTGCAAGAAAATTCTTCAGTATTACGCTTCCGATAATTACACCAACAATCTTATTCAATTTGATTACATCAATCATTAGCTCGTTCCAGCAGGTAACACTGGTTATGCTGCTTACGGGTGGTGGTCCACTTAAGTCAACATACTTCTATGGACTGTATACATATAATAATGCATTTAAACATCATAAGCTTGGATATGCCAGTGCAAATGCCTGGGTAATGTTTATCATCATTATGATACTTACTGCATTAGTATTTAAATCTTCATCTACATGGGTGTTCTATGAAACAGAAGCCAGAAATAGTGGGGCAAAGAAGACTAAAAAGAAAAAAGGGGGTAGAAAGTAATGAAGATGTCTAAAAGATCAAAAATAGTGATTTACGCATTACTCGGACTTGTGGCACTTTACTTTCTTGCACCATTTATCTACATGTTGTTTTCTGCATTTAAAACAGAAAGTGAAGCGATTGCGTATCCACCAAAATTATTTCCTACAGAATGGCATTTTGAGAATTTTATAAATGCATGGAAGTCTCAGCCATTTGGAACTTATCTATGGAACTCAATACTTGTTACTGTTTTTACAACATTAGGACAAGTGCTTTCTTGTTCACTTGTTGCATATGGTTTTGCGAGATTTGAATTCAAAGGAAAGAATCTTCTTTTTATGATTTTGTTATCTACAATGATGATTCCATGGGATGTTACCATGATTCCACAGTATATGGAATTTAACCTGTTTGGATGGATTAATACATTGAAACCATTGATTGTACCAGCATGGTTTGGTTCTGCTTATTATGTATTTTTAATGAGACAGTTCCTGATGGGGATTCCAAGAGATTTCGAAGAGGCGGCAAGAATTGATGGTGCAAATCAGTTCCAGATTTATTGGAAAATCTTTATGCCAATTATGAAACCATCACTTATTCTTGTTGGAGTACTTAATATGTTGACTGTATGGAATGACTATCTTGGTCCATTGATTTTCTTACAAGACAGAAGCAAATATACACTTGCATTAGGACTTGCTTCTTTCAAGGGTGTTCACAGTACACAGATCATTCCTATGCTCTGTATAACAATAATTATGATTATTCCACCAATTATTATTTTTATAATTGCACAGAAATATATTGTTGAAGGAACTAGTGGTTCTATTAAATAAGACAGACTTGTAAAACGGTCAGACAGACTGAACTGTCTGACCGTAATTATATTAATGATTTTACATTATAAAATGAGAGGATAGATTAATGGCAAGAAAAACAGTAAAAAGATGGGAGAACCATCAGATTACCGGAATCGGGAGAAGAGAGGCACGAACTGCTTTTTACAAGGATTCTCAAAGTAGAATTTCTCTTAATGGAGAATGGAAATTTAAATATATAGATGCACCTGAACTTTCACCAGAAGGATTTGAGAAACCAGGAGTAGGTAATGAGTGGGATAATATCGATGTTCCATCTGTCTGGCAGTTAAGAGGTTATGACAAGATGCATTATACAGATGTATTATATCCATTTCCGATAAATCCGCCTTACGTACCAGATGAAAACCCTACAGGAATCTATAAGAAAATTGTGAATCTGGATGACCAGTGGGTACAAAAAGATACCATTTTGAAGTTTCATGGCGTGGACAGTGCTTTTGATGTTTGGGTAAATGGTAATTATGTAGGCTTTAGTAAAGTCAGTAGACTTCCATCTGAATTTGACATTACAGAATTTGTTAAAAGCGGCGAAAATGATGTTACAGTACGTGTATATAAATGGTCAGACGGAACATATCTGGAAGATCAGGATATGTGGTGGTTATCAGGAATATACAGAGATGTGGAACTGATTAATGAGGAAAAGAACGCTGTTTTAGATGTACAGATTGACGGTTCTTTAGATGATAGTTATACAAATGGTCTGTTCACATCAAAAATCAAAATGAAGCAGGCTGGAACTAATATTAAGTGGAAATTGTCATACAAAGGAGAAGCTGTTTTTGAAGGAGAAGCTTCTTTTAAAGATAAAGAAATATATATTTCAGCAGATATTCCAAGTGTACATACATGGACAGCAGAAACTCCTGAGTTATATGATTTTACAATATCAACTGATACACAGGAAGTTACAGTTAGATGCGGATTCCGAAGAATTGAAATTAAAGATAAAAACTTCTGTGTAAATGGACAGGTGATTCTTCTAAATGGTGTAAATCATCACGACTACAACCCAAAAGAAGGAAGAACTGTAACAAGAGAGCAGATGGAGGACGATATTCGTCTGATGAAACAGTACAACATAAATGCTGTACGTTGCTCTCATTATCCAGCAAATGAATATTTTTATGATCTATGTGATGAATATGGTCTTTATGTTATTAACGAAGCAGATCTTGAATGTCATGGATTTGAATGGGTAGAAAACTATACATGGATCACAGATGATGAATCTTGGAAAAACGTATATGTTGACCGCAGTGTTCGTATGGTTAAAAGAGATAGAAATCATCCATCTATAATTATGTGGTCTATGGGAAATGAGTCAGCGTTTGGCTGTAATTTCCGAAGTGCAGCACAGGCAATACGTGAATTGGATGATACACGCCTTATTCATTATGAAGGAGATTTTGAAGCAGAGGTTACAGATGTATATTCCACTATGTATACAAGGCTAAAAGGCCTGAAAGAAATTGCAGAATATGAGGTAAAAGGAGATAAGCCTCATGTGATGTGTGAATATGGACATGCGATGGGAAATGGACCTGGAGGATTAAAAGCATATCAGGATATGTATCGTAAGTATAAACGACTTCAGGGTGGATTTCTCTGGGAATGGTATGATCATGGAATTCATACAGTTGAAGGTGATAATGAATATTACAAATATGGCGGAAATTATGGAGATTTTCCAACAAACGGTAATTTCTGTATAGATGGAATTTTGATGCCAGATAGAACACCTTCACCGGGAATGGAGGAATATAAGCAGATTATAGCTCCAATAGAGATTACTCCAATAGCGGGGAATATTAAGAAAATTAAAATTGAAAACTATTATGATTTTCTGAATTTAAGCACAGTAATCATCAATTGGGAAATTAAAGCAGAAAATGAGTCTGTACAGAAGGGGATTATAGATGACTTATCAGTATCTCCTCATGACAGTTGCGTACTTGAACTGCCAATTACTCCATTTGAAATGCTGATAAATACAGATTATTATTTAAATGTTTTGGTATGTCAGAAAGAAGACAGAAAATATGCATCGTCTGGACATGAAATTAAGAAACTACAAATTCCACTGAATATAAGAAGAGATGAATTTGTTGTTAGGGAAAAAGATGATAAGCTGATGATAAATGAGGTGCAAGGCGTACTTAGTATTACAAATAAAAATGTCACTGCAAAATTCAGTACAGTATATGGAAAACTAATATCTTTTGGTAAAGGTGAAACAGAATATATTACTGATGGCCCTAGAATGAATGTATATCGTGCAACAATTGATAATGACATGTACAAAAAAGATGATTGGATGAATAAGTACTTTATTCAAAAGCCTGTAGAAGAAACAGAATATGTTGATTTTGAAGAGGCAGAGGATAAGGTAATTGTTAAGATTGGAACATTTTTTAGCTGCTATAATCAGTCATGGGGCTTCGAATGTGTTTATGTATACGAAATATATTCTTGTGGGCAGATGAAAGTGGAAATTCAGGGAAGAGCGGTTCAAAGAGGTAAACTCGAACCACCATTTTTACCACGAATCGGTATCGTTATGAAAGGAAATCAAAACCTTCAGAACACCATGTGGTATGGTATGGGACCTGGAGAAAGTTATATCGATAGTAATGCGGCATCTGTTATGGGGATATATGAAAGTACAATTGATGAAATGATGACCAATTACGTATTCCCACAGGAAAACGGACACCGAGAAAATGTAAAATGGTTCAGCATAGGAGATGGAGAAAATGGTTTATTATGCAGAATGGAGAACAAACTTGGATTAAATCTTGCAAATTATACAGATGAAAGTCTAGAAAAAGCACAGCATCCATTCGAAATTGAGAAATCTAATGATGTTATTATTCATTTGGATTACCGTCATTCTGGACTAGGAAGTAATAGCTGTGGAGAAGAACAGTTAGAGGAAAATAAAGTAAAATTACAGGATTTCTCAATGGCATTTACCTTTTCTACTGTGAAAAATGGCACAGAAATAAATGAAGCAAGAAAACAGTATATCTAATTAATTTTATAGTAGGAGAATCATATATGACTAGAGAGCTTTTTTCAGAAAATCTGAGAAGTAGAATACATGATGATGAATGGCTTATCTGCCAGGATAAATATGATCCGAAAGAAAATCTAAAATATGAGAGTCTGTTTGCACTTTCTAATGGCTACCTTGGAATAAGAGGCAGCCATGAGGAAGGTACAAAGATTACTCTTCCATATCTTTATATTAACGGAGTGTTTGATAAATCTGAAACATTTATGAGGGAGCTTTCGACACTTCCTAACTGGTTAGGTATCAGACTTTATATTGAAAAAGAACTTATTGGAATTGAGGATTGTGAAATAATAGAGTTTTCACGAGTCCTTGATATGAGAGGAGCTTTTGTCGGAAAAAGAATACTCTTAAAGGATTCTAAGGGTAGGGAAACTCTTGTTGAAGGACTTCGTTTTGTTAGCAGAAATAACGTTCACCGTATGGGTGTTAAACTATATATGACACCATTGAATTATAGTGGTATTGTTGAAGTTGAGAGTATCATTGATGGAAGTATTATTAATTTCTATGATGCACCACGTTTTAAGGTAAAACATACATATATGACAGCCAATGAGAAGTTAGCTGAGGACGGCGGATATGTTGAAGTTGCTACAAGGGAGAAGCATTTACATGTAGGATGTGGATGTCGTATAGAAGCATATTGCGATGGAAAACAAATTCTCGGAAATCGCATGACAAGTGTTTTTGGTGAACAGAATATTGAATTTGGTGATATTCACGTTGAAGAAGGAAAAGAAGTACAAATTGTTAAGTATGTTTCTATGTATTCAGAAAGGGAATGTCCTACATATGAACTTCATAGCACTATAAAAAAAGAAATCGAAGGATTTGTTCATACTGGTTTTGAGAATGAGCTTAAATTACATGAAGAAGTATACCATAACATGTGGGAAAATGCTGATATCAAAATAACTGGAGATGACGATCTTAACAGAGCTGTTCGTTTTAATATTTTTCATCTTATGAGCACTGGAAATGAGCATGATGATCATGTAAATGTAGGTGCAAAGCTTCTGACTGGCGAAGAATATGGTGGCCATGCTTTTTGGGACACAGAGTTATTTATGCTTCCATTTTTTGCATGGGTATTCCCAAAAACAGCACAAAATCTTGAAAACTATAGATATTATTTGTTAGACGCAGCACGTGAAAATGCCCACAAGAATGGATTTAATGGTGCTCAGTATCCATGGGAATCAGCAGATGATGGTAGCGAGCAGTGTCCAGATTGGACAATAGAACCAGATGGTAGCTGTTATAGATGTTATGTTGCCGTGTATGAACATCATGTAACAGCGGCCGTTGCATACGGAATATACGATTATGTTAAGATTACAGGCGATATAGATTTCCTATACACTAAAGGAGCCGAAATACTGACAGAAACTGCAAGATTTTGGGCGAGCAGATGTGAATATAATAATGAACAGGATCGTTATGAAATTAATCAGGTAACAGGACCAGATGAATGGCATGAGCCAGTTAATAATAATTTATATACAAATTATCTTGCTAGATGGAATTTAAAATATGTTCTTTCGCTGTTAGAGGTCATGAAAAAAGAAGAGACTTCTTCATATAATGAACTTGTTGAAAAAACAGGACTTACAGAGATGGAAACTGCTAAATGGAAAGAAGTTCAGGAAAAAATTTATCTTCCACGCAAAGAAGGAACGAAACTTCTTGAACAGTTCGAAGGATATTTTGAATTAGATAATGTAACAATTGAAAAATACGATGAAAATGACTGGCCGATTCGTCCAGAAGCGCTTAAGACAAAGAAAGCAAAGGAAACGCAGATTAATAAACAGGCAGATGTTGTTATGCTTCTTCATCTTATGGGAAATGAATTTGATGATGAAACTATAAAAGAGAACTATGCTTACTATGAAAAGAGAACACTTCATGGTTCTTCATTAAGTCCAAGTATATATTCAGTGATGGGACTTAAGGTAGGGGACGATTCAAAAGCATACCGTTATCTCCGTCGTGCAGCGTTTATTGATTTGTTAAATATGCAGGGAAATACAAGAGAAGGAATTCATGCAGCAAATACAGGCGGAGTATGGCAAACAATTGTATTTGGCTTTGCGGGTGTATCACAGCGCGAAGATGGCAAGTTAAGGGTTTGTCCTAATATGCCTGAGGAATGGCAGAATTTAACATTCCGTTTACATTATAAGGGCGCTTGGCTTGAGATTACAGCAGATAAAAACAATAATGCTGAAGTAAAACGACTTTGTGGAGAACCTGTAGAGGTTGAAGTAAACGGAAAAATTGAAATGATATAAAACAGAATGGAGGATATGTGATGAAAAAAGGGCTGGCAATCGGAGGACTTATACTGGTTACGGTCATATGGGGAGGCGGATTTGTAGCAAGTGACATGGCTTTGGAAAGTATGAAACCTTTTCAAATTATGATGGTAAGATTTTTACTCGCATCAGTATTAATGGGCTTAGTTAGTCTGGGACAACGAAATCGAAAAGAAGAAGTCGTTAATCGTACTGGTGCAATTAAAGCAGGCATTTTAATGGGAGTAGCATTATTTATAGGTTTTTCATTGCAGATTATAGCACTGCAATATACAACTCCATCAAAAAATGCTTTTTTAACTGCTCTTAATGTAGTAATTGTGCCATTTATAGCATTTGTTATTCTAAAAAAGAAGATAGGTGCGAAGGGAATTATCGGAGCTATATTGTCAGTAATTGGAGTTGCACTTCTTTCGCTAAACGGCAATCTTACGCTTGGTTTAGGAGATGCACTCACGTTGATTTGTGCAATAGGGTTTGCATTTCAGATTTTCTTTACGAGTGAATTTGTAAAGAAATATCCTGCTTCTGTATTAAATATGGTTCAGATGATCACAGCGTTTATTTTATCAGCTGTCAGCATGGTTGTTTTTGGAGAAACTGATTTTCAGGTAACAACACAAGGGTGGTTAAGCGTGCTATATCTGGGAGTAATAAGTACGACTTTGTGTTATTTATTACAGACTGCATGCCAGAAATATGTTGATGAGACAAAAGCGGCAATTGTACTTTCCATGGAATCAGTATTTGGAACGATATTCTCAATCATTATTCTTCACGAAATAATTACACCTCGAATGGTAATCGGATGTGTAATTATACTGGCAGCTGTAATCATATCCAACTTGTCTGATAAAAAAGGAGAAATAAGTAATGAAGAAATACAATGCAGTAATATTTGATTTAGACGGAGTAATATGTCATACTGACAAATATCATTATGAAGCGTGGAAAAAAGTTGCGGATGAAATAGGTATTTATTTCGATCAAGAGATTAATAATCGACTCAGAGGCGTAAGCCGTATGGAAAGTTTTGAAATAATTCTTGAGCGTTACAATGGTGAATTAAACGAATCAGAGAAAGAATTCTGGATTACAAAGAAAAACGATATTTATAAAGAACTTTTGAAAAATATGAACACTTCCGACTTATCCGAGGAAGTAAAAGCTACTTTGGATGGATTACGTGCAGCTAATCATAAGCTTGCAATTGGATCATCCAGCAAAAACGCAAGATTTATACTAGGTCAGTTAGGACTTGGAGAATACTTTGATGCAATTTCTGATGGAAATAATATATCAAAATCAAAGCCAGATCCAGAAGTATTTATTAAAGCTGCAGAATATATAAATGAAGAACCATCTAACTGCCTGGTTGTCGAAGATGCAAAAGCTGGACTAAAGGCTGCTATAGCTGGTGGAATGGATTGTGCAGCAATTGGTGATGCTGTTGCATGTGGCTTGGGGACATATAATTTGACGACTTTTTCTGATCTTATAACAATAACATCAAATCAGAAGGAAGATGATGACAATGAACAATAATTTTTTAAACAATCTTCTAAACAGCATTTCAGTATCAGGATATGAAGAGCAGGTACAGGACATTGTTGAAGAAGAAATGAAAGACTATGTAGATGAAGTACGTCGCGATGAAATGCAAAATGTAACCTGTGTAATAAATCCAAACAGCGATATTAGAATTATGTTATCAGCGCATGCAGATGAAATTGGTCTTATGATTTCAAACATCAGAGAAGATGGAAGACTGCAAGTAATTGATAGAGGCGGAATTGTTCCTTCAACATATCCTGGACACGCTATTTCAATTAAGACTTCAAAAGGAATAGTTTATGGTGTTGTTGAAGCGTATAGGGAACTATTTAAAGAAAAAGATTTGGGAACAAAGCAGTTTCTGATTGATATTGGGGCTAAAGACCGTGAAGATGCATTAAGTTATGTAAGTATTGGAGATCCAATTGTACTGGATACAACTATACGAAAACTGGCAAATGATAAATTTACTGCACGTGCACTCGACGACCGACTTGGCGTTTATATTATTATGGAAGCTATAAAAAGAGCTAAAAAACAAGGTTGTACGGTTGGTGTTTACGCAGCTTCTACTACAGGAGAAGAGACAACTAAGACAGGAGCATATTGGACAAGTACACGTATAAATCCATCTATGGCAATTGTAGTAGATGTTACTTATACTAGTGATTGTAGCGGAATGGATCCTGCTGAAATGGGGACAGTTCTACTTGGTGGTGGCCCTGTTCTGTGTAATAGTCCAATAGTTGTAAAAGCGTTGAATACTAAAATGGAGGAGTGTGCAAAAACAGCTGGAATCCAAATTCAGAGAGAAGCTGCAAGCAGACTTAGTTATACAGATGGGGATAAAATACATTTTTCTAATCAGGGAGTACCTACGGTGCTCGTGTCAATCCCACTGCGTTATATGCACATGCCCGCAGAAGTTGCAGATGAAAAAGATGTGGAAGGTTGTATAGAATTAATTTCTCAATTTCTAATAAAATACAAATAATTTTATTACTGAAAGAGAAAAGGCTACCTTAAATAGAGGTGTCACTTTATTTGTAAAGTAAGCGTCAAATCTGACGCTTATGCACATCGGAAGGATGAGTTCTTATCGGAAGAAACAGTAAATGATATCACATAGACACAGGAACTGTGATATACTGTGCCTATGTAAAATAAATGCGTTTTATAAATTCCATTCAAGTTTGTCTGACTAACAATAATTTAATAATGAAATAATACAAGCACTTTCAGCATGAAATTATTTACATGGATTCGACAGCTGTTGCCAGCTATACGAAGCGAGGTGGCGATAAATTTATTGGAAGAAGGCTGTTAGATTGTCATAATCCAGCATCCAGGGATATAATACAGCAGGATCATCTTATTGGTACAACATACAACTATGACATGGATTCAAAAAAACAGGAAGGTAAGATAGATAGAAAATGTTATTAGAAGAATTTGACGCAAATAAAACTGCAATCATCAACCCGGATATGTGTGTGGAGAAGATTGAAAATTTTCCGGAAGTTACGATTTCCTGTTTTTCAGAAGAACTTTTCAATGAGGTACTGGAATTTTTTCGTGCAAAAGAAATAGCGAGTGTTCATTCTGCAAGTGGCTTGAATCCTATTTATGAAGTTACATATAAAGGAAAAAGATTTGCAATGTTCAAATCAATGGTCGGGGAACCTTTATGCGTGGGACAGTACGAAGAAATAATTGCAATGGGAAGTAAAAGACTGATTTTGCTTGGAAATTGTGGGGTATTAGATAAACGGATTGAAGATTGTGGAATTATTATTCCGATTAAGGCTGTCAGGGATGAGGGAACGAGTTACCACTATGCGAAACCATGTGACACAATTGATGTGAATCATAATTACAGGGATGAGTTTAAGAAAGTTCTGAAAGAGTTTGGATATCCTTATGTGGAAGGAATCACATGGACAACAGACGCCTGCTATAGAGAAACAAGGGATAAGGTGAATAAGAGAAAAGAAATGGGTGCGGTCTGTGTCGAGATGGAGTGTGCTGGAATGCAGGCACTCTGTGATTTCAGGGGAACAGAATTTTTCCAGTTCTTTTATGCAGGAGATAACCTTGACCATTCATCCTGGGAGCCAAGAAGTTTATCAGGCAGTGCAAGATTGGATGATAAGAGTAAAATCATGCTACTGGCCTTTGAACTTGGTCTTAAAATATTAGAAAAATTGTAGAAGGAATGATGGATATACAGTTAGCTACAGAGCTTAAAGGAAAACTTTGTCCTTTGCATGAATACAAATAAAAAATCTTAAGGTATGAAAAGAATAGTGTGTAGACGAATCGCATATGCTAATTAGGATTATGCGGATCTGCGAATTAAATGTAAGATAATGAGTGGGGATTTGCGTATCAAATGCAAGATGATGAACGGGGATTTGCGTAGGATACGCATTTACACGAACGGGGATTTGCGATATAATTTGGATTTTTTCTTCCTCCAATTACAACAGTTGACCGGAGTCAGACTGTATGAAAAGGAATCCGTGATTATATTTGATGAGGTTCAACTATTGCCGAAGGCAAGACAGGCAATCAAGTATCTTGTGGCAGATGGAAGATATAAATACATTGAAACAGGGTCACTTTTATCGATAAAGAAGAATACGAAGGATATATTGATTCCGAGTGAAGAACATAAGATATCCATGTATCCGATGGATTTTGAAGAATTTTTGTGGGCAGTTGGTGATGAAATCACGGCGGATACCATTAAGCTGCTTTTAAAAAGCAAAAAATCTGCCGGAAATGCAATGCACAGGAATCTGATGCGTATGTTTCGGTTGTATATGCTGATTGGCGGAATGCCACAGGCTGTAGAAGCATATTTAGAACACAATAATCCAAAAGGAGATAAATTAATCCGATTGAAGTAAAGTCTGGAAATTACAGAGGGCATAAGTCGTTAGATGTGTTTTGCGATAAGTATAGCAGCCGTATCAGAGATAAATATGTAGTTCATACGAAAGATTATAAATGGGAGAATGGCATCCATTATCTGCCGGTATATATGATCCCATTTTTGTAAAATCCTTACCATTTATGCTAAAAAAAGCACAGATTATGCAATTTTTCTCCATAAAAGAATTCTTATGTTAGGATTAAGACAAGTAAAGCGGAACATAAATGCAGAAAGTTATTCAGAAACTGCAAAGAAGTGTTTCGCAGTTCAGAGAGAAAGGGATTAATATTATGGAGAAAATCAAAAACTTATGGCTTGGATTTGCAGAGAAGCATCCGGGCGCATCAAAATGGATTCGTGAAGGTGGTTTATTTGTTATTGTAAGTAACCTTATCACAGTACTGAAATATTTTATGTTACTGTTTTTACCACTTGCATTTGCAGGGCTTCCAAAAGTTGATTTCGGATTCCCGGGAATCGATATTACTTTATTTGGAGAGACTTTCAAATGGAACATTATCGGCTATGACGCTGCACATGGAGGACTGCCTTACTTCTGTGCATACATGATTGCAATGGTAGTTGGTGAGTGTATCAACTTCCCAATCCAGAGAAGCTTCGTATTTCGCAGTAAAGGTAACATTTGGTATCAGGGAATGTGGTATCTGATTGCATTCTGTATCGTAACCTGTATCGTAAACTCTATCAACTGTATCTGGGTTGCTGTTGCAGGAATGTTCGTACCGGACTGGCTTTATAACATCGGAACGACCGTATTAAACGGTGGTGTATCTATGGTGGTATTCTTTTTTGTTAATAAAATCATCTTCCCGGAAGGGGAAGCAAAAAAAGCGGAAGCTTAAAAACAGAATAAATTTGTATTCACTGGGAGATCGGGAGCAAAATCTAAAGACTGTCACGAAAATGGCAGTCTTTTTGTATGAAAAAATTCCTGCAAGTAAATTGAAAAACCTCTTAGATATATGTACAATACAGTTAGATAGTACACAAGATAATATGTAAAAAAGATATGGCGAAATTATTGAGTGAAGAAATCACGATATAATAAAGACTGGTGAGTGAAGCGAGTGTAGATAACGATCATGAAGCTATGCTTCACGATATAATATTGTCAGACATTTTATAAAAATGATAACAGGTGGATAAATTTGTATCAGCATAGTGAGACATTGAAAATCGGAAAAATTTATAAAGGTATCAGAGAGGCAATGGGATTGTCACAAGAAGATGTCAGCGCAGGTTTAATGTCAGCCAAAGCATTGTCGCGTTTTGAAAATGATGAAAATTATCCCAATAGTTATATGATGCAAATTCTCTTTGAACGAGTAGGAAAATCATTAAGGCATTTTATTTTTATGTTGTCTAAGTCTGAATATGAATATCATTTGTGGCGCAGGGACACGGTTGCTCAAATTCTTCGGGGAGATTCTGTACATCATGTTATTTATCAAGGACATAAAGGTAAATATATCGATAAAAAATTACATTGGCAGTTTTGTACTTTTTGGCAAGGTTTTTTGGACAATAATTTAGAACAGATGCAGAATGCAATTGTATGTACAGTGAAAAATTATCCGAATCAATTGACAATGAGAAATTGTCTGAGTATGGAGGAAATTAGCTATATTCTTCTTTTTGTAGAGAAAAAGTTAACGGTTCATCCAGATAAATGGCAGGAGGAGTATGCACAGATACGGTTTTTATTGAATTATGTAGAGAGAATGTTTGACAGCGAAGAAATCGTAGAGATATATGGAAGAGCTGTATATGTTTTTGGAACATATATGGATACACCGGATATTAACGAAAAGATTTTATTCTATAAAAAAGCAATCGAATTAAAAAGAAGAAATTTTAAGATAGAGGGATTGGACAGATTGCTGGAAGGGATTATTTTAGAGTTTCAGAAAATTAATCAGCAGGCACCGAAAGATTATGAACAAATGTTGAATATGCTTCGCAAAATAAAAGCAGAGTTTCATATAGATGATTATACATTTTGGCAGATAAAGCCGACTTATGAAGTATATTTGTTAAATGAAGTTTTGAAAATATACAGACAAGAAAAAAATAAGGCAATAAAAGAAATTGCCCAAAAATGTTGTAGTGAAAAAACATATAGAGCATTAGAAAATGGTATGCGGGATGCGAACGATGGAACGCTTGCAGTTCTTTTTGACGAATTGGAGATAAAGTTAGGAATTTATAATGCAGATATTATTACTGACAATTATGCGGATTTGATACTTGTGGATAAAATAAAAATGGTAGGAAAAAGGGCAGTGCAAGGGGAGGAACTACAACTTCTTGAGCATTTGGTGCAAACGCTTGGAGATAAAGCTGAATATGCACAAAATCGGCAATTTGTTGAATGTATGAGGGATATAGCGTTGTATCTGGATGAAAAAATCACAGCAGAACAGTATCAGGAGAGATTAAAATACACACTTTCATATACTATTTCAGAATGTTGCGCTGATAATACAAAACATTTTTTGACGCGGGTGGAGTTTATGTTAATGTATTATACTGCTATTTTAAGTAGAAAATCAGGAAATTCAGAGAAGGGAATTGAGATTGTAAATGAATTGTGGGAACAATTGATACAAAGCACGGTAAGGTTAGAGGATAGAGATCAGGAAGCAGCGGTGTTAATGATATTGCGGAAAAATTTGTCTACAGATATTTTTCGTTATGATGAAGCATTAAAAATAGCTACAGAAGGAATTGAATATTGTTTCAATTCCGGTGATGCAAGTAAATTATATAATTTTTTATTTGAAATAGGGTGGATATATAATGAACTGATACAAGAGAAAAACATATTTATGAAGCCACAGTGCCGAAAGTATTTTGAATATGCACTTTGTATTAGTGAGATGTTTTATATAGAAAGAAACGCATCTATAATAAGAAAATATTTATCATAAAAATTATACTTTATCATCTATGAATACATCGCTATATGGTGATATAACATTAGAATGTTGAAGCAAAGACTTGCCGATATCATGCATAGATATGCCGGTAGGTACATGCAAAAGACAAAGAGAAAAAAATAAAGCTATAACAATTTTTCTAAAATATTTCATGGAATATTCCTCCTGTGTATTTTTAGCTTATTTTAGAGGATAAAATTTTGAATGTAAAGGGACGTTTTATGTCAGAAAAAAGGACATAAAACGTCCCTTTAAAATAATAAAAATAACTGTATAATAACAAGCAACTAATTAGTTGTTGATCAAATGACGTCATTAATAAATTGCAAAGGAGAGAATGTTTATGTTAAGAGTTAAAGCTAAAACTAATACAAAAACAAAAGCAATTATTGCTGTGAGCCGTATTTGCGGTTAGTGAAACAGTAAATGTTTAAATAATAGAGGAAATTTCGTGTTAAACGTCAAATTTCCTCTATTATTATAAGATATTAACCTAAATATATAGTAGGAGAATAGATAAAATGAAATATATTACAAATGAATCAATGATGCTTCATGAAACAAAGCAGGAAGGTATTGTGATAAGTGTAACAGATAGTGAACTTATTACAATAGAAGAAAAAGAAGAAGAAATTTTAGCTATTATTAAAGCATTTGTAGAACCAGGAACAATAGAACAGGGGTACATCAGGGCATCCGAAGAAAACTATATTGATGAAATCGAATATCAAGATTGTGTAGAATTTATGCTTGCAAATAATATGCTTAAAACGTATAAAGAAGATGAAGAATCTTGTTTAACGCCTTATCAGTTAGATAAATATACAAGGCAGATTAGTTCGTTAAATTCATTAAAGGGTGTTGAACGAGATGAAGCAGAAAAGATGCAGAAAAAAATATGTGATTCGACAGTATGTTTATTAGGAGCAGGAGGAATTGGCAGTTATTTAGCATTAGCTTTGGTTTCATTTGGTGTTGAAAAACTTATATTGGTAGATTTTGATAAAATAGAATTAAGCAATACATCCCGACAGATATTGTATGATGAAACAGATGTTGGGAAATATAAGGTAGATGTTGCAAAAGAAAAACTATTAAAATATAATTCAAATTTGCAGATTGATACATACAACGTTTATATACAAAGTGCAGAGGATTTACTTTTTTTAAAAACATATGATCTTGATCTTTTGGTGCTATGTGCGGATACTCCAAGAGGAGAAATTCAGTATATTGCAGATGAAGTAGCACATTTAAATAATGTTCCGTGGTTTTGCTATGGACCATATAATCATTCACAAATAGCAATGGGACCAATGATTATTCCTGGAAAAACAAAAAGTTATGCAGCATTATATCCACATGAAGTAAGTGCGTTTTCAGAAAGTGTTGTAGATATAAATAAACATTTTGTAGCATCAATATGCGATCCATATAATGGTTTTGCTTCACAATTTGCAGCTATCGAAGCGTTTAAATATTTGTCTGGTGTAAGGAAACCAGCGCTTGTGAATAAAAGATTTTATATTGATACAGATCTATGGAGCGTGGAGTGTGAAGAATATGCTGAGTGAAGATATGGCAAAGAAAATTTTAAATTATATATATTATCATGAATTAAGTGTTAAATATATAATAAATCCATATGAAGATAGTGGGCAATTAGATAAATCGGAGTGGAATGATATTAGCGCACAATATGAAAATACAGATAATATAATTTATGATATTATATGTAATTATAAAGAGTTTCATAGTCATATTTATATTAAGCCTGAAAAAATTCCTAATAGTCTGAAAAAAATGGGCTATCTTGTAAATATTGATGATGTTGAAGATAGTTATTTTTGCGGAAGAGAATGTGAAATAGAAAAAATAAATGTTCTTAGACATAAAATAATAAAAAATAATGTTATTCTTGTGGGAGAACCGGGGACAGGAAAAACAACACTGGTTGAAACTTATGCAAAGCGGTACAAATTAAGAAATGTATTTTGTGTCGAATGTGCTAAGCTAATAAGTAATACGGAGTATAGAGGGGCATTTGAACAAAAAGTAATAGAAATGATAAAATATGCTAAGGATATGCAACTTATACTTTTTTTTGATGAAATCCATACATTGTTACAATTAGGAAAAACAACAGGAGGCATTTCCATTACTGATATATTAAAACCCTATTTATTAGATTCACAATTAAATTTTATTGGAGCAACTACAATAAAAGAAGCAGAACTATTGGTTCAAGATGAGGCTTTTAAAAGAAGATTTAGCTTTATCGTTTTGGGAGAACCGACAACAGATACATTAATAGAAATTAAAAATAAATTTGAAACAAAGATTGCAGGTCAAAAGATTTTAGAAAATAAAGAAGCATCTGAGGTAATTGTTCGGTTGGATAAGGAGTTGCCAGATCAATATTTCCCGGATAAATTAGTAGATTTCTTAGATTATATATATGCATTTATGAAAGTAAAGGGAAAGATAATTAATTACAAACAATTATTGGAGGAATATATTTGTGACCAAAAATATAAAATATCTAACTAGAAATGCGAAGCTTGTATGTGCAGCTGATTTTTTTTGGAATTTAGGACGTACTTTTCCACATGCGATCCTGACTATCTTTTTATTGGAACAAGGTTTTGATTTAGTTCAAATTGCCACGTTACAATCTGTTTTTATGATAGTAGCAATGGTTACTGAATTTCCAAGTGGAATATGGGCAGATTTATTTGGAAGAAAACAAATTTATATGGCAGCTGTTGTTACATTGTTTTGTTCCTATTTATTGATAGGTTTTTTCAGTGATCACTTTATAGTTATTTTATTCGCCTATGTATTATATGGATTAAGCGTTGCATTGAAGTCAGGAACGCTGGAAGCAGAAGTGGTTTTAGAATTTGAAAAAGAACAACGGGACATAAAAGCTTATTCAGTAGCATCATCTTATGTAATGAGTATTTCTTCAATAGCAGGCGGTTTGCTGGGAAGTTTATTTTATGAGAAAATGCATAGCTATATGTATGCTATTTCATTAATGCTTTTCGTTTTGGCATTTTTAATGGCTGCATTATGTGTTTTTTCACAAACGTCAGGTCAGAAAGAAAGGGAACAAAGACACTTAAGAGATGAATTAAAAGTGGGATTTTGTGTTTTGAAATCATCAAAGCCATTGCTTTATATGATATTGTTATTTGCATCAGCAACACTATTTGTACAACCTTTTTTTCAATATTGGCAGGTTCTATATCAGCAAGGAGGAATTCCAATACGTTATTTTGGGATTATTTATGTTGCTTTTCAAGCATGTAATTTAGTAGGAACCATGATTTATAATTGGATGAAGATGAGTAATAAAAAAATAATGATTTTTGTATGGCTCATAGCAATCATATTTGCATTTAGTATGATAAATACTCAATTAGCATTATTCCTATTGCCGGTATCAGTTATTTTGTTTTATGTTTTCTATCAGCATTTGGATGTTCTGCAGAAAAAAGTAGCACCAAAACAATTTATGAGCAGTTTTTTCTCATTGGTGGGAACATCTGAAAATATAGCATCAATTGTGAGCTTGTTTATTATGGCAACATGTATAGAATATGTTGGAATTACATATGCATACATAATATTGTTTTTTATGTTTAGTGTCTGTACATACATCTGTTATTTATTATTTTTAAAAGATAAATAATTTGCTATTGTTGTTAATTAAAGCAAAATAACGAGCACGAATTCTTTACATCAATGTAAAATTTATGTAAAATAGTAAATACAAAAAGAGCAGAACTGCGATCATATTTGAAGTAGTTTTGCTCTTTATTTTTACTGGAAAATATGAGGCGATGGGAGACAGTGTATTTTTCGGGGAATAGCAAAGGAGAGAAAAATATGAGAAAAAACTGGGCAGCATTGGCACTCACAGGCATGTTATGCCTGACAACTTTTGCAGGAACACAGACTGTTTCCGCTGAGACAGCAGATTCCGCAAAACAGGTGGATATTGTATTCACACATGATACACATTCCCACCTTAACACATTTACGACGGTGGTGGATGATGCAGAGAAAGAAGTGGGAGGATTTGCGAGGATCAACACCTTAATCCAGGAGCAGAAAGCGAAAAATCCTGACACGCTGGTGATTGATGGCGGTGATTTTTCCATGGGAACACTGATCCAGACTGTTTTTGAGACGCAGGCTGCAGAAATCCGTATGTTAGGCTATATGGGATGCGATGTGACCACACTCGGAAACCACGAATTTGATTACCGTTCCAAAGGACTTGCAAATATGTTGAACAGTGCGGCGGAGTCCGGGGATGATCTTCCGGCAATGGTTGTCTGCAATGTGGATTGGGAATCCATGGAGGCAGCAGGCTTAAGCGAAGGACAACAGCAGATCAGAGACGCATTTGATGAGTACGGGGTCAGTGACTATGTTGTATTGGAAAAAGGGGATACGGACATAGCTGTCGTAGGCGTTTTTGGTAAAGATGCACTTGCCTGTGCGCCGACCTGTGAACTTTTATTCAAAGATCCAATAGAGGCGGTAAAAGAAACGGTCGAAGAGATCAGGGAGAACGAGGAT
>ENA-OOXE01000632-OOXE01000632.1-human-gut-metagenome-genome-assembly--contig:-NODE-632-length-27710-cov-6.678286_pt1 | contig 27710 bp, 27 predicted proteins | sample MGYA00241585_ERZ501339 | MGnify/ENA primary metagenome ERZ501339 (study PRJEB25962, sample SAMEA1972463) | human gut metagenome | biome: human gut; feature: human-associated habitat; material: faeces...
GAAGGCTAAGGTTGGTGCTAAGATAAGTTTTGGCGAAGGCAAGCTTATAGGAGAGATTATTGATATAGTTGAAGAAGGAAACAGACTTATCCAGTTCACATATGATGGAATATTTGAAGAGATTCTTGATGAGCTTGGACAGATGCCACTTCCACCATATATAACACATAAACTTGAAGATAAGAACAGATATCAGACAGTATATGCAAAGCATGAAGGCTCTGCAGCAGCGCCTACTGCCGGATTACATTTTACAACAGAGCTACTTGAAAAAATCAAGGCCATGGGAGTTAATATTGCAAGAGTAACACTTCATGTGGGACTTGGAACATTCAGACCTGTCAAGGTAGAGAATATTCTTGACCATCATATGCATTCGGAGTTTTATGTTGTTACACAGGAAGCTGCAGATATGATCAATAATACAAGAAAAAATGGCGGCAGGGTAATTGCTGTTGGAACAACAAGCACAAGAACTCTTGAGTCAGTCGCACTTGAAGATGGAACAATTCCAGCCAAGAGTGGATGGACAGAGATATTCATATATCCGGGATATAAGTTCAAGGCAATCGATTGTCTTATAACTAATTTCCATCTTCCAGAATCAACACTTGTTATGCTGGTATCAGCACTTGCAGGAAGAGAACATGTGCTTCATGCATATGAAGTTGCGGTGCAGGAGAAATACAGATTCTTCAGCTTTGGAGATGCTATGTTCATTAAATAATTCAAAAAATATATTTGAACTTCTTAAAGGTTAATGATATCATTAGATAGATTAAGTAAACATGAACAGATAAGAGGCTGCTCGGAATAGAGGATAATCATGGTCAAAGTTGAGAGAAGACAATCAAGAAGAACTGATGTTGATGTTATTATTTCTTTGAAAAAGCTTGATGAAAGTCGTATTTCTGCATGTTCCGGGGAGACAGTGGATGTTAATGTTATTAACATATCCAAGGGTGGCATAGCATTCAAATCAGACCGTAAGTTTGAGCTGAATACTTATTATTCGACAGTAATCACTCTTGATAATAAAGAACGTATAGAGGCTGTTGTTGAGATAATCAGAATGGAGAATCTTGGAGAGGCTGAGACTACCTACGGATGCAGATTTGTGGGGATTAGTGAGGAAGATCAGTTCAGAATAGAAGTGTACCAGCTTGTATATGAAAGTAATCACAATTAAATATCATGAGTAGCGCAGATGATCGCGGCTGCATTCGTGCAGGTGAGGAAAGTCCGGGCTTCATAGGGCAGGATGCCGGATAACGTCCGGTGGAGGCGACTCCAAGGCCAGTGCAACAGAAATATACCGCCATGGCGAAAGTTGTGGTAAGGGTGGAAAGGCAGAGTAAGAGACTACCGCATTGCTGGTAACAGCAGTGGCACATGTAAACCCCATCCGAAGCAAGACCAAACAAAAGCGTTACAAAGGCTGCCCGCCAAGCTTTAGGTAGGTCGCTTGAGCCTGCTGGTAACAGCAGGACTAGATAGATGATCGTCACAGCTATGCTGACATAACCCGGCTTATAGCGCTGCTCATTTTATTATTTAAAGAACAAACAGCTCCCATGGGTATATTTTTACCTATGGGAGTTATTTAATTGGTGGATATAAATTCAATTCTGAGTGTATCAATGCAAGAATGTGATATATACTTATAACAGAAATAATCAAAATGAATTGTGCTTAGAGAAATTAATTATAGAGAATTAAGAGAAGGGCATAATTTGGAAAAGCTATATATTGGTGGGGAATTTGAAAAATATGAATGATAATGCTGACACAATTGAAACGGCAGAACTTGATAAAGTTGTTGCGGATGTGTTAAATTATGATAATATGATGAATGTAGATATGTATATTGATGGATGCCTGAAAGGAAAAATATAAATAAATTGCAAAGTAATAAATTAGATTTAGTAAAAATTCTCGAAGAACAAAATGAATCAAGCAGGAACGAAGAAAATGGGTATATATGGGTACTGTGTACATGCATAATGTTTTTAGGTGAATATAAGTTCTTCTGGAATAGATAATTGGGAGTGATATACAATGCAGGAAATGTTAAAAAAAGTAATAACCGACATTCTGACAACATTATACGAACCATTCTGGTTTGCGCTGCTGTCAGCAATGTTGCTTACAATTGCATATATGTACTGCTATGAGCCGGAAGGAGCGGGAAAAGGCTTCAAAACGATGATGTCGGCATGGCTTGGGAAATTCAAGAAAGATGCACATTTTCGGGAATTGTTCTTCTGGTTCTTGTTCACAGTGATGATATTGTTCAAGACACTTCTTAACAGAAATATGTGGATGAATCCGCTGTCAGATGTAATGGGCGGATGGACACTCACAGATGCCAAAGGAAAAGTGAGTGCAGAACCGGTTGAGAACGTAATAATGCTTATACCGTGGACATGGCTTCTGATTGTATTAAAGAACAGGAAAAATGCAGTGAAAAGACCGGTGTTGTATGCGATAGCAGCGGGATTTCTGTTCTCGCTTACAATAGAAACATTGCAGTTGATGTTAAGGCTCGGTACATTCCAGCTGTCAGATATATGCTACAACACACTTGGCGGAATGATTGGTGGAGTGATGTTCTGGATAATCAGACTGATAAGAAAACAATAAAGGGACTCTCTCGGTGTACACTTCACCGGGAGGGTTCTTTCTGCTTTAAAAGAGAGGGAAGATAAAGAAGAGAGGGAAATATCATGATAGAAAACATAATAAAAGACATGGTAGAAAGCAATACAACCGGTCGTCTGACCGATGCCAGCAAAAGATTCGTTGCCAGAATGAAAGAAAAGAATGAAATTAAGAAGCTTCTGGTGGATAATAGCAGGTTTTTTGCAGGATACGAGGCTAATGCAGATAAGATAGCAGCTGATATTGCAAATGTATTATCAGAAGAGAACCTTAGCCAGCTTGCGGCAGATCTTAGCAGGGATTCAGGATATACATTTAAAGCGAGACTGGAAAAGTGGCTTACAGACCTTATGAGCGAATATGAGATTCCGCATGAAGAAGAGCGTCTGTATGCTAACAGGATACTAGATGCCGTTCTTTATGAGCTGCCACAGGTCGCACCAGACAAATACGACAGATATTATCAGAGCGAGTGGCGCGAAGAACAGCAGCAGGAAGCACAGGAGATTATCAGCAAACTAGAGAAAATCAGCAGCCAGATGGCAGTGTATGCAGAAAAACATATGGATATATGCTCGACAGATGACCTTGACCTGCAGCTTAAGCGTCAGACAGTCAATCCTAAGATAGGAATAGATTTCTTTGATATAGATGATGACGAATTCATAAGTGTATTTAACGAAGTTAAGAATGATGAGAAAGTCTGTGTAAGAGCTAGATGCAAGGAAGAGACAATATACTGCATTATCAATGAACTGTGGAAATCCGGGGAGAAAAGACCGATATTTGTTGTGAAGAACAAAAAAGACTGGTACAGATTGGCAGAAGTCGGTGGAACAGGCAACATATATATACCGTGGTTCTATGCAGATGAGATAGTGTCAATAGAGAATAACACTAACATATTCATCTTCACAGACGGGCTGCCATCATTCTCAGACAAAGAGATAGAATTAAGACCAAGAACGCTCGAAACAATACGAAGAGCACTGGGAAGGGTAGGAATGGATGTTAACCAGGCTAATGAGCTTGTCAGTGAGACGCATGGATTATATATTCCGATGAAAAGAAGAATATTCAACGGTGCATATTTAAAGAAGCCGGAATGGATTGCCGGTCTGGCTGATAACGTCAAGATAACATGTCTGCTTGTTGGACAATGGACAGATGCGGATGGCGATAAAGCATTAATAGAGGAGCTTAGCGGTCTTAAGTATGATGATTTCACAGAACAGGTCAGAAAATATGCAGATGGAGAAGAACCATTTGTATATATAGTTAAAAGAAGCAGAGCCAGCCAATACTATCTGGCAAGCGTGCAGAATACATGGGAATATCTGGACGTGTCTACAGACAGTGAAATCTGGAAGAAATTCATGAGGGCATGCATAGATGTGTTAAATGAATCGGAAGCGTTATTCACATATACATTTGTGGAGAGGCTGGCTGCCACATTCAACGGAGAGCAGCTGTTCTGGTCGGGAAATATACGACAGGGGATGCTCAGGACACTTCTAATCAAAGTGTGCCATAAAGACCACGGAAGTTCACAGGCAATTCTTGACAACATGGTTGAGGAGATACTCGGTTATGTTAAGACAGAACAGCAATGGAAATACATATCAACATATTTTAGGGAACTGTGTGAATTATCGCCATCTAAAGTGCTTGACAGATTAGAAAATGAGTGGGACAAGCCTACAGGTCTCCTGCAGCTTTTCGAGAAGCAGAGCGATAATCGTATGTTTGATAAAAATGAATATATAAATATTCTATGGGGCGTAGATACCATGCTTGTACAGAGACCATACGCTGCAAGGGCGTTTGGATGGCAGCTTCGCATAGATGACATGTCATATAAATATACATCCAACACGCCGGCTGATACTATACATAAAGTCATATGCAGCTGGTTTAATCTGTCGGCATTCAGAACAACAGATGAGAAAGTAAATGCTGCAAGAATGACTCTTGAACATGACAGAAACGGATGGGAACATGTGTATAAGTCACTTCCTCAATATAACAGTAACATGATTGGTGATATTATAAAGCCTCGTTACAGGGAATATGTTACCCCTGAAATGATGGATACAGAAGATATTGCAGTTACTGTGACACGATATGTGATACTCCTGATTCGTGAGGCTAATTTCAAGCTGGAACGCTGGGAAAAACTGCTTAATATAGCTGATGAAATTCCGCCTGCAGTTAAAGAAATGCTGATTGACAATATGCTATATGAAACAGAGCAGATGTCTGATGAAGAAAAAATACATGTAAAAAACTTCATCAGAAAGAAAATATACAGACACAGGTTCTTTAGGACCGCAGACTGGGCACAGCCTGAAAATGTGGTAAAACAATACGAAAAGCTTCTCGACGAGATACACACAGAAGAGCCGGAATATGAGTATGAATACCTGTTTGTGCAGCAGAATGACGGAGTTCTGCTTAATCCAGTGGCATACAAAGAAGGCAATGAACGTGAACAGAATAAGAAAAAGACAGAGATAATCATTCAGAAAAAGATGAGTGAATTCAGGCAGAAGAATTTAAGCCTTTCAAAGCTTGCTGCTATATGTGCAAAGGAAAAACATTCATCACTTGGAGACTGTCTTGCGAGATACTGGGGTGAGGGCTACGATGAAAATGTATTGCTTGCCCTATATGATGCACAGCCAGCATACAGATATATGGCACTTGATTATTGTAGTGTGTTAGCCTACAGTGGCGTTGATGTGTATGAACATATAATGCATTTGCAGGAAAAACGGGAATTTGATGATAAGTTCATGGCTAGAATATATAGGCTTCAATCGGCATGTGCTGGCGATGGTACACCGCAGATTATTAATGCTCCGGAACGAATAAAAAGATTATTTTGGGAAAATGCAGACTATTATGCACCAAAACAATATGACTGGGCGTTGGAAGAATGTGGGAAATACGGAAGTGTGGAAGTATATGTGAGACTCTTGTATATGGCAATGACAGAGCAACATTACACTGCACAGCAGATATATGATTATCTGGTGCCGGTGAAAGATATGGATGTGGGAATGAATATAACTGATATATCGTATTATCTGAAAGAGGTATTGGCGGTTCTGCAAAAAGAATATATTGATGATGATGAGCGGTGCGAAACAATAGCATCTGTAGAGATACATTTCTTTGATATACTTCAATGGACAGATATGAAATGCTTTCAGAAAATTCTCAAGGCATCACCAGAAAACTATGCAGAGCTTGTAGCTGTGGTATTTAGGAAAGATGGCGATAATCAGCAAAAAACGCTTACGGAGGAAGAAAAGAAATATATAGATATTGTAGCCAGACTATATCATAAAATTAGATTCTGTCCGGCTGAGAAGAATGGAAAAGTTGATGCCGGGGAACTGAGAATATGGATAGAAGATTTTAAAAAATTGTTAGAAAAGAACAATCAGGCAAGTCTTCTGGGATATCAGCTTGGCAGACTGTTGTCTGCTTCACCCGCTGGCGCGGATGGATATTATCCATGCGAAGCGGTAAGGGATGCTATAGAGGAATATGCTGACAAAATTCTCACAGAACGGTATGTGGCTTGTGTGCATTACGACAGAGGAATATTCAGCCCGTCAGAAGGAATAGAAGAAAAGAATATAGCCAGAAGATATAAAGAAAATGCAGATTATCTGAGTACCTTTTATCCTAAAACGGCAGCAATATACTACGAACTCTACGATATATACAGAAATCAGGCAAAGCATGAGCGAGAGAGAGCTGAAAGCGGTTTGTATTAAAGTGTTATGAGAAAATGTATCGGAGTTACTAAAAATATAGTACCTTCGGTGCATTTTGTGTATGCTATATAATACACAGCATTGTCTTGTAAAACATTGACGAATATAGTCATAAATGGTAAAATACTAGGCGGTGAATTTTGTATGAAAAATATTAAATCTTTATAAAATTGAATATATAAATGACTATAGTAAAAATTAAGTGATTATTATAAATACTAGTGTTTGACGTAGAAAGGGAAGGCTTAGATAGAAATATAGTATAAAATATATTCATTATAATTATTTGAGTTTTAGGTGATGCCGATAAGTGTTTAGTGTTAAAGAAGGAATACAAGTATAACTATGATTTTTGTGAAAATATATAAAGAATAGTTATGTCTATCTTGTAATTAGGGTGAATGAATGTCAAGAATAAAATTTATGAATACTGAAATTGATAATTTAACAATGCAAGAGACATTGAAAGTTATTGAAGAATTAATTCAAAAAAATAAAAATGCATATGTTGTAACACCAAATGTGGATCATATTGTTCAGCTTGACACAAATAAAGAATTACAAGCAGTCTACGAAAATGCATCTTTAATTTTAACGGATGGGAAACCACTTATGTGGATTGCAAAATGGTATGGCACACCTATTAAAGAAAAAATATCGGGTTCAGATTTGTTTCCTCTTTTATGCAAAATGTCTGCAGAAAAGGGGTATAAGATGTTTTTTTTGGGGGCAGCAGAAGGAGTAGCAGCAAAAGCAGCAGAAAATCTTAGTGAACGATACAAAGGCCTTCAGGTTGTTGGAACATACTCTCCGCCATATGGATTTGAAAAGAACCAAATCGAAATGGATAAAATTAAAGAAATGGTTAAAAAATCAGCACCTGATATTTTGATTGTTGGGCTCGGATGTCCTAAACAAGAAAAGTTTATGTATTATAATTGTCAAAACTTAGGTGTTCCAATTTCTTTTGGTTTAGGAGCAAGTTTAGACTTTGAAGCGGGAAATGTAAAAAGAGCTCCTAAGTGGATGGCAAATCATGGATTAGAGTGGTTGTTTAGAATTACTCAAGATCCTAAAAGAATGGCAAAGAGATATTTACTGAATGATATGAAAATCTTTGCATTGATGTTCAAATACTGGAGGAGAGATAATGGCAGCATTTCAAAATATAGGAATTGATGGATACTTTAAGCGTTATGGTTTTAAATATGGAATAAAAAGAGCGTTATTTATGATAAATGATATTCATATTGTAAAGGATTATGAAAACAAGAAAATTCTTTATTATCATAAAGCCCAAAAATATCTATTTAGAAAATATGCAAAATATGCAAATGTTGATCCTTATGGGATTGTTTTTGGAGATCAAGAATTAGATAATCCTATATGGATTTATTGGAAACAAGGAATAAACAATGCTCCAATATTAGTACAGAAATGTGTTGAATCTGTTCAAAATAATACAAGTGGACATGTTATTGTTTTGGATGACGAATCTGTAAAACAATATGTTACGTTACCTGATGATATATTGAAAAAATATAATTCTGGGAATATATCAGATGCTGCATTATCAGATCTGATTAGGTTTTCATTATTAGAACATTTTGGAGGAACATGGGTTGATGCAACTGTATATATGACAAGTGATTTACCACAATATATTATAGAATCGGATTTTTTTGCTTTTAAAGATACGTTTGGACTTATAAAGAATCCTGCATTAATCAGTAATTGGCTATTACATTGTAAAAAGCATAATACTGTAATGAGGGCAGCGCGTAATATGTCTTTTGCATATTGGTTAAATGAGAAGTATGTAATAGATTATTTGTTTACATATATTCTTCTTAATATTTCATTACAAGAAAATGAAGATTCAGTTGGAAATTATCCGTATGCTAATAGTGATTATTCTCATTTACTTTTAGATTGTATAGATGAAAGATATGATGAAACAAAGATGAAATATATAAATTACTTGGCACCAATTCAAAAGTTAACATATAAATTGAAAAAGGAAACATATGAAAAAGAAAATACATTTCTTAAATATGTATTAGGTGATAAATAATGAAAAAAATAAAGAAGGCTATTGGATACATATTGTATGTTTTAACTTCTTGGCTTCCACATTATCAATTACATTATTCGTGGCCAATTACAACAAATATTCGTAGATTGGCAGCTAAAATGATGTTTGATTATTGTGGAGAAAAAGTTGATATAGGAAGGAAAATATCTTTTTCGTCGCAAGTATCTTTAGGAAATAATTCATCAATAGGAGATGAATCATATATTTTGGGAAAATTAGTAATCGGAGAAGATGTAATGATGGCTGCAAGATGTGCGTTTATTGCATCTAATCATAATATAAATCGCCTTGATATACCAATGAATTTACAAAGTGGTACAGATGAGCCTATAATAATTGAAGATAATGTTTGGGTAGGATATGATTGTAAAATTATGGCTGGGGTTCATATTAAATCAGGAGCTGTTATAGGGGCTGGAGCTGTTGTAACGAAAGATGTACCTCAAAATGCAATTGTTGGTGGAATTCCAGCTAAGGTTATTAAATATAGAGGAGATATGAATTGAAATGAATGTATTAATGATAGGCGTTGATAAAACATCAGTTGGAGGAATGCTGACCGTTGTAGAAAATTATTTGAATGATAAAGAATTTTGTAATCAAACAAACTTAAATTATATTGCAACTGTAATTAGATCAAATAAAATAAAAAAAATCACAACATTTATTAGAAAAATACCTCAAATTATTTATATAATAAGAAAGAAGAAAATTGATATTGTTCATGTGCATATGGCAGAGAGGGGAAGCGTATTTCGTGAAGGATTTGTTATTTTATTAGCAAAAATATTGGGATGTAAAACATTGATACATATGCATGGAGCTACTATTGAAGAATGGTATAAAAAACAAAATTTTCTGATAAAGAAATTAACTGAAAGAATATTTTGCTTGGCGGATAGAATGGTTGTACTTGGAGAGAACTGGAAACCTTTTATAATTTCAGTTATGGGAGAAAAAAACAAAAATAAAGTTGTCGTTTTACATAATGCAGTTAGCGTACCTGATTGTAATAAATATAATTTTGATTCGAAAAATATATTGTTTTATGGGATGCTAATACAAAGAAAAGGCATTGATGATTTGTTACAGGCATTTGCGTCTATAGTGAATGAAATACCAGAAGATATCATGCTTACATTGTATGGTGATGATCATGATTCAGAAGAAAAAATTCAAGATAAAATAAATCGGTATAAATTACAGGAACGAGTACATTATATGGGATGGTTAACAAAAGATAATAGGGCAGATGTTTTTAGAAACACAATTGTCAATGTCCTTCCTTCATATAATGAAGGACTTCCAATGACTATTTTAGAAAGTATGGGGTATGGCATACCCAATATTTCTACTTCTATTGCTGCAATTCCAGAGGCAATTGTAGATGGAATAAATGGATTTTTGATTAAACCTGGAGACATTGATAAGTTGGCAGCTAAAATAAAAGAAATAGTATGCTATAAAGATATTAGGGGAAAAATGAGTTATGAAGCTTATGAAATGGCTAAAAATGAATTTTCTTTTGAAATACATACAAAAAAATTGATAGAGATATATAAGACTATGTTAAATAAGGAGGAGAAATAATGAAGAAGATTGCTGTAATTACGTATCATAGATCATATAATTATGGTGCTGTTTTACAAGCATATGCTACAGTCAAATTTTTTGAAAACCAAGGATTTGATGTTAAAATAATAGATTATTATCCTCAGAATTTAAGGGGATTTGGTACATATAAAAATTCTTTTAATGATGTTTCAAATGCAAATCGTAATTTTTTAGTTAGGTGTATTTTGACATTGGTTAAAACACCAGGATATAAAAAACTAAAAAAAGCTTTCGATTATTTTATAGATAAAGAATTGCCGCTTACAGATTCTTTTTATAGTTTGGAAGAGTTAAAAAATAATTTGATTGATTTTGATATTTACTGTACAGGAAGTGATCAAGTATGGAATAATTATTATACACATAATTTTGATGGGGCATATTTCTTAGATTTTGTCTTAGATGATAAAGCAAAAATAGCTTTTGCTGCAAGTTTTGGAAAATCAAAATTTACTGAAGAAGAATATTCTTATTTGAGAGAAAAATTAAGTAAATATGATTATATATCAGTTAGAGAGAAAACAGGGGTAGATATTGCAAAAAAAGTTGGAAGAGATGATTGTGATCTAATGCTTGATCCAACTCTTATGGTTGAACCTGAAATTTGGAATGATTTTGCGTCAAAGGATACGATTGATGACAAATATATACTTGTATATCAATTACATGGAGACAGTGATACTTATGAACAGGCTAAGAAAATATCTCAACAATTAAATTTTAAAATTGTAAGGATTATTACGATGCCTCATCAAAAAAGCAAGGGATGTATTAATATTGTTACACCAGATATACATCAGTTTGTTTCATTGTTTAAAAATGCAGAGATTATTTTAACTGATTCATTTCATGGTACTGTATTTTCAATTTTATATAGTAAGAAGTTAGGGGTTACAATGCCAAAAAGATTTGGAAATAGAATAACAACCTTGTTGGATCAATTAGATGCAAGAGAATTAATCATTCATGATTTAGAAAAATGGAGTGATAATGATTTTCAAGCATTGTATAGTAAAGTTATACCTAAATTATCAGAACTAAGGTATGAAAAAAATGAATTAATCAATAAACATCTTGAAGAATTTAAGTGATATTTTACGAATAATATTTATATTTTATAATCGGATTGGAGAAGAATAAGTTGAAGCTAGATTTACCTCAATGCAAAATAAGATATTTTGTTTTTATCTTATATAATTTTTTATATGTTACATATATGCTTGGATATACTTCGCAAACTTATTATTTAGGAACACTTATTTTATTTTGCTTAATGAATTTATTCATGATTGTAAAAAAAGGTGGAATATTAAAAAAAGCACTTAGAGAATTTAAATTAGGAATGGGGTATGTATTAGTCTTTTTTATTATATCTATTGTAATTCAAATTTATAATATGGATTTTCAAAGTTATTTATATTCTGGGCTTTTAAGAATTTCTTTGCCGATTTTAAATGCATTTTTATTTGTTAATTCTGTAGATTCAAAAGATTATAAATATTTTTTTAACGTATTATTGGCAAGATTTGCATTGAATTTTGTATGGGAATTTTATAAAGATTTTAATTTTGCGGGATTATTGTCTATTTCATGGTCTGAATCAAGTTCAAGCATGGAATCATCAATGGCACATGATTTTATAGTTATGGAAGTATATTTTTTATCTAGAAAAGATAATAAGAAAGCATTTGTTAGTATGCTTTTGTGTATGCTTTCAATGAAAAGATTAAGCTTTATACTTGCACCCATTCTTTTTGTTTTAGCAAAGAAATTGCCAGAAATAAATAAACCTGTGAAAAAATCTCTATTAAGGAGTTTGAAGATTGTTGCTATTTTAAGTCCTTTCTTTATGTTTGCTTTATATTCAAAGGCATCACAGAATTTCTTTCAAAATGTATTTAATATGGATTTGAATTTAAAAATGGGAGGTCGAATTGCAATTTACGATACCGTTGTTAATAATATTCCATATTTTAATGGATATGGTTCTATAAATGCATTTTTGTCAAAGTTTGTATATAGTGTATTTGGAACATATTGGAATGCAACTTTACATAATGATTTTATAAGAATTTATTATGAAACAACAATAGTGGGAGTAGTAGTTTTGGCAAATAATTTAGTCGAATTATCTAAGAAAAACTATTGGAATTTTATCATAGTCGCATATTTGATATTTGTAGGAATTACATCACATATTTTGAATTATTTTAGCGTATGGGTTACTTTTTATATGATTATAATGTGTACGCAAAAAGAGAGTGATGAAAATAAGGAATTAGAGAATAAAATGGAAAGGTAGATAAATGAAAATAGGAATCGTAACTGTGTATTACACAGAAAATTGTGGTAGTGTATTGCAGGCAACTGAATTATCAGATAAGCTAAAAAAAATGGGACATGAAGTATATTTTATTTCAACTAGAAATAAATATTCAGGTCATTCTAAACAAAGATTGATAAAAAGTTGCTTGAAAAATCTTATTAAATTTAGAGATATAAAACCGGTTATAAAGAAATACAAAGATTATGATTATTATATTCATTCACAGTTTAATTCTATTAATTTAAAAGATATTTCACAGTTAGATTACATTATTATTGGAAGTGATACTGTATGGGATATTACATCTAAGTATTTTAATAAATCAAAAAAAATATTTTGGATGACAGCAACTCCTCAAATACCAATTATTACATATGCTGCTTCAATTGCAAATTCTGGTTATGATCAATTAAATTCTTTGCCATATGTGAGAACTGCCATTGATTCATATAGAGCTGTTAGTGTTAGAGATATGTATACATATGATTATGTTCAGAAATATACAGAAAAGGACCCTATAATGGTTTGTGATCCGACACTTTTACATGATAAAACACATTATATATCAAAGTGCAAAAAATTGGATGAAGAGAAATATATGCTTTTATATTTGTTTAATAACCCAAATGAATGCATTATTAATCAGATAAAGGAAATAGCAAAAAATAAAAAGTTGAAAATAATAGCAATGGTATGTTTAGGAAAAAGAATAGCTTTTGCTGATAAATGTATTGAATCTACAATAGAAAACTTCCTGTCATATTTTAATCAGGCGGAATGCGTCATAACTAATACCTTTCATGGAACTGTTTTTTCTGTTATTTTTAATAAGAAATTTATTACACTTGATTACAATAAAGTTAAGATTAATGAATTTTTGGAGCAAATATCATTAAATAATCATCTTTCAACAAATGTGGAAAGTGATTTATTGTATGAGAAAATAGATTATACTAAGGTAAATAGTAATTTAAATAAATATAGAAAAAATGCAGAAGAATTTTTAGAAAGTTTTGTGGGAGGTGATACTATTGTCTAATAGTGTAAAGAAAAATTATATATATAATTCTTTATATACAATATTAAATATGTTATTACCCCTTATAACTGCACCATATTTATCAAGGGTAATTGGTACAACTGGTGTAGGATTATACGCATATTCTTTTTCTATTGCTCAATATTGTGTTTTGTTTGCTAAATTGGGTTTGGTTAATTATGGAACAAGAGAGTGTGCAAAAATTAGAACTAATAAAAAGAAATTGTCATGTATATTTATTAATTTATTCACTATGCAATGTATTGCAACTATAATAGTTACCGTAATATATTTGTTTTATGTTGAATTGTTTTCAGGAACATATAAATCAATAGCATTAATTTTTACTATTTGGGTTGTTGGTTCGTTTCTTGATATTGATTGGTTTTGGTTTGGATTAGAAGAATTTAAAAAAGTAACAATTAGAAATGTTGTAGTAAAGTTACTAACAGTGATTTGTATATTTTTATTTGTTAAAGAAAAAAATGATGTGCCTATTTATTCATTTATAATGGTAATGGGATATGTTATAGGATATATTGCAATTTGGATTGGAATAAAAAGGAAAATCTATTTTTCTAAAATACAGTTAAGTGAAGTAAGAAAACATTTAGTACCATGTATAGTAATGTTGATTCCTGTTTTAGCATTAAATATATATAGATCGATGAATAAGGTAATGTTAGGCTCGATGGTTGGCATGGCAGAAACCGGAATATTTGATAATGGAGAAAAATTTATATATTGTTTGTCTGGATTGATTACTTCTTTAGGAACTGTTATGCTTCCCAAAATGTCATATTTAGTAGAGAAAAATGATGTACAACAAATTCATAAATACATTTCATTATCAATAAAATTTATAGTAATTATGACAAGTGCTATGGCATTTGGACTGATGGCAATTTCAAACAGTTTGGTTTATGTTATGTTTGGCATTGCATTTCAGAAAAGTGCAATAGTTTTATTTTTGTCAGCTCCAACATTGATATTTATGGGTTGGAGTAATGTTATAAGAACACAGTATATTATTCCTCATAAAAAAGATGATATTTATATTAAGTCTACACTTTTTAGCGCTATTATAAATATGCTTATTAATATTATGTTAATTAATAGGTTTTTATCTGTAGGTGCTGTTATAGGAACACTTATAGCTGAGTTTTTTGTTCCATTTTACCAGTATTTACGTTTAAGAAAAGAAATTAATTATCGTAAACATTTGGTGGCTGTTATACCATATGTTTTGATTGGTATAGGTATGGTTTTGATATTAAAATTTGTGGAGCAATTAATGGGAATATCAATTATAACATTAATTGTACAAACTGTTTTGGGTGGTATTATTTTTGTGACATGTTCGGTTATATATATATATAAATGTGATAAAGAGTTATTACACTTTATTATGTCAACACTTAAAATTAGAAAGGGGTAATTGTATGAATTTAAAAGAAATATTAAAGAAGAATGATAGATTGAGAAGATTCGTGAAATGTGTAAAAATAAAAAAAGATTTTAAGAGAGATGCAAAAGATTTTTGTGGTAATTATATGGAAGCAAAATCAGAAATCCCTCAATTAGAATATAGTATTCTTTTAATTGTACATAGTTTAGAAAAAGGACTTAGTAGTAAAAAATTAAGACCATTTGGAAATGAGAAGGTTAAGGAATTAATTCAAGTAATGAATAAATTCCCTATTAACTATATAGAAAATCCCAATACACCATTTATTATGGGAGTGAGTATTTTAAAAAAATGGAAACAAGTATTTGATGAAAATAGATGGGAAGAGAACGAAAGCTATAAAAATGTTAAAAAATTTTTAAAACATTTAGAATCATATGATATGTATCCAGTAGGAAGTTTCAGATACACATCGAAAGAAGCTTTAAAATATAATAATATTGACTATTTAAATGCTATTAAATCAAGACATTCAGTGAGAGAATTTTCAGACAAGAAAATCTCAAAGGATGATATAAAATATTGTGTTGAAGCAGCGATTGCTTCGCCATCTGCGTGTAATAGACAGATGTGTAAAGTATATCAGGTTTCAAGTCATGAAAATATAGAGTTGCTATCAAATGTTATTATGGGATTAGGCGGATTTGAAAAAAAAGGAATTAATTACTTTGTATTTACATATGATATTGCAGCTTTTTCCTTTTACGGGGAGAGAAATCAAGGATATTTTAATACTGGATTATTTGCAATGAATTTTGTTAATGCATTACATTTTAAGGGAATTGGTTCGTGTTTTCTTCAGTGGGCTAATACAGCAAAAGAAGATGAGATGGTTAGAAAAAAATTAAATATTCCAAATGGGGAAAGAATTGTAGTTGTTTTAGCAGCAGGATATTATGCTGATGAAACATTATGTCCATGTAGTTATAGAAAAAATGTGGATGAAATATATAAATTGATTTGATTTTTATAAAAATTGAAGTTGTATATATTTTTGACAAAATTTACATTTGAAAATGAAAGTGTATAGTGATATTAATAATTAAATTAGAGCTGAGAGATAATTATTATGAAGTGCGTTATATTGGCGGGAGGATTAGGCAATACATTATGGCCACTCTCAAGAAAGAACTATCCCAAGCAGTTCCTTAATATATGTGAGGGCAGATCTCTTTTACAGGATACTATTGTAAGAAATATGCCATTTGCAGATGAATTTATCATTGTTACTAATGAAAGCTATGCAGATATTATGGAGACACAGCTTAAGGTATTTCAGGATGTAAGATACAGGATAATATACGAGAGTAAGAACTGCGGTACATTTGCCGCAGTTTCTTTAGCAAGCATTTTTCTTAACCCATCAGATCTTATGATGGTTACTGTTTCTGATCTGGTAATAGAATCAGGCAGTTACAAAGATTCTATCATAAGAGCGAAAGAAGCAGCCCAAACAGGAACGATAGCTAATATTGTTTCATCTGTTAATGGTGAGCATGCTGGAATATATGTATGCATGGTTGGTGCATTTAACAAAGCATTACGTGGGATATATCCGGATATTGCCCAGACTAAGAAGGCAATTAGGAGAAAACTTAAGACTGTAAGTCATATTATTAATGTTCCGGATTCTATTATGAACCGTTTCCCTAAAATGCGTATGCAGGCGGATTTATTTACCAAGATAGATAATATAACAGAGCTGACTGCAGATTTTAAATATAGGGATATTGATTGTATAGCAGACATTAACGATGAGGATAATCAAAGCGATTACGGACATAGAAATATTATCGATAATGACTGTGAAGATGTGGTAATGATTAATACTGCTGATAAGCATCTTATTGTTGCTAATCATATCAACAATATATCTATTGTTAATACGGAGGATGCAACATATATATCAGACAGAGAACACATTTCTTTAATCAAGGATATTGTTAAATCTCATGTAGAAGAGTATAAGCCTTATTTTGACAGTTCCAAGGTTTCATTTCGTGAATGGGGAATGCATCAGATATTGTGTATGACCAAGAATTATAAGGTTAAGAAAGTAACTTTGTACCCTGGTATGAGTATGAAAATGCATTGCCATGAACACCGCTCTGAAAGCTGGATGGTTGTTGATGGTATTGCAAATATTCAGATAGGAGATGATGTTGCAGAATATGGCAGGGGAGAAACTGTAAGCATACCTGTTGGCATGCCACATAAGGTTTCCAATCATGGAACTGAGAATGTGGTTATTATTGAGACTGGTATAGGCGAGATTATGTCTGAATCTGATTTCTTACGAATAGAACCTGTTCAGGAGTCTCATAAAATTCCTGATATTATCAGACTTGAACCAGCATTCAAGGATTATCTGTGGGGTGGAACCAAGCTAAGAACTGTATTTGGCAAGAAATGTGATTATGATATTATTGCGGAAAGCTGGGAGTTGTCTGCTCATCCAGATGGACAGTCAATTATTGCAGATGGTCCATATAAGGGAATGTATTTCGGTGAATTTATTGAAAAATTTGGAGCAGATACAGTTGGCTGGAAGAGTGGCTCACTTGACCGTTTTCCAATTCTTATAAAGTTCATAGATGCTATGAAGCCTTTATCTATCCAGATTCATCCGGATGATGAGTATGCATTAGGAAATGAGAATGAATTTGGCAAGAATGAAATGTGGTATGTTGTTGACTGTGAACCCGGCGCTTATCTGTATTGCGGTCTTTCTAAGGATGCTAGCAAAGAAGAGATAAGAGAACGTATTGAGAATAACACAATAACGGATATTCTTAATAAGGTAGAAGTCAGCAAAGGTGACTGCGTTATGGTCAAAGCCGGCACAATTCATGCTATTGGAGCCGGAATCCTTATATGTGAAATACAGCAGAATTCTAATTGTACTTATCGTATGTACGATTATGACCGCAGGGACAAGTTCGGAAATAAGCGCGAACTGCATGTCGATAAAGCACTGGATGTTGTTGACACTAAAAAGTATGTATCATATGAAAGCTGCGAAGACACAGATGATAAGGCGTTGGAAGAGGCGGCTATAACTCTTGAAGAGAATTCAACAGCTGGACAGCTATTAGTCAGCTGCAAGTATTTTGAATGTTACAAATACGACATATCTGACCATGTAACAATTAATGTCGACACAGCATCTTTCCGTTCGGTAATCTTTATAGAAGGAAAGGGAACTATCAGGGTTGACGACAACATTAAAAACTATAAAGCCGGCGACAGCTTCTTCATAACTGCAGGCAATAAGACTGTGGATATAGAGGGCGATGGCGTGGCGATTGTTACGAAAGTGTGATTTTTGAATTCAGAATATTAAATTTTATTTTTGTAAAAACGTAATGATATAATATTTTAAAATTAATATAGCTATTGATAAAAATAGCAAAATGGAGTGAAAATATGAATAACAATACTAAAGTTGGGCTAATGACATATCGTGAATATCAAAAGAAGATATCATGTATTAGAATATTGTTTAAAACTATATATAGAAGGAAAAATCCATATTGGAAGGCAGAGTATTTGAAGGAAAAGGATTTGTTTGACAATATCGGGAGGGGCTGCTATATGGCTTGCTCTTTGCCAGATGAACCATTTTTGATTTCAATGGGAAGTAACGTTTCAATAGCGACTGGAACAAGGCTTATAACACATGATGTATTTGGAGATGTATTAAATAACACAGATGGACAGACGTATCGTTTTCCAAGTGCATTTTATGGAACAATAGAAATTGGAGATAATGTTGCTATTGGAGGAAATGCTATAATAATGCCAAATGTAAAAATAGGTTCAGGCTCAATTGTTGCAGGTGGTAGTGTTGTGACAAAAAATGTTGAATCTAATACTGTTGTTGGAGGAAATCCTGCGAAAGTGATTTGTAGCACGCAAGAGTTTATGGAGAGAAGAAAGTTAAAGAAACTTAAACAATGGTCTTGGGATGATTGTATTAATGATATGACAGAATTTTATTGGGAAAATTAATGCAATTAATTCAAAAATTGAGTTGGTATAAATAGATAAATCTATATTAACAGATTAAGAGAAAGACTAACTATTAAAAGTCAAGTCTAAAATGAAAATTTTTGAATGAATTGCAGAAATGCATTTCAGATATATTTGTACCTTGAAAACTGCATGACAAAAAGAGCATCGTTATAGGTGCTCAAAAAAGGAGTATTGAATTAGAAAAAGTTAAGCTGTCTTGGAGTATTGTTGATTAGTCTGTTCGAGATGATAAATAACCCGAACAAGTTTTTTAACAGCATTGGATATGGCAACATTGTAATGTTTACCTTCGGCTCGTTTCTTTGCCAAATATTCGGTGGATGTAGAATCCCAGTGGCAGACATATTTGGCAGCATTATATAAGGCATAGCGTAAATATTTGGAACCTCGTTTTTCCATATGTGAGTATGCTCCATCAAGCTGCCCTGATTGGTAAGTAGAGGGTGAAAAGCCAGCATAAGCTAAAAGATTTTATCAGGAGAGTCAAAACGACTGAAATCACCGATTTCTGCAATAATCATGGCACCCATTCGATAGTTGATTCCTGGGATGCTAAGAATAGGAGAATTGATTTCATCCATGATGATTTTGATTTCATTTTCGATTTCATCAATCTCAGAAGTGAGTTCCTGAATAAGCTTGATGGTATGCTTTAATTCAAGTGATTTTGCAGGCATATTTGAACCAATAGAGGTTCTTGCTGCTTCTCTAAATGTGATAGCTGTTTCTTTACCATAGCGACCTTTTGAGGACACATAAGGTGCCAGGCACCATTAAAATTTCATAAAAGATATAAAGTGATGTAGCCACCGATGATTGAATAGAATGAAATAATCGTCGGTGGTATTTTTGCATGTATTTTGTAAGCGCTAAATAAAATAGAGGATTTATTTCCATCACAAAAACATTCATAATTAGTACATCAATTAAATAATTATGGAGGTTGGATATGGGGGTATCACCTTATTCGCTTGAACGGCGTTTTGAATTTATTAAAGACTGTTATAAAAGTGGTCTTTCTATTCCTGCCTGGTGTCATGATAATAACATTGCTCCTGGTACATTCTATGGCTGGATTAAATAGGTAACCAGTCATGGTTATGAAATACCTGATTCTTTAAACTATCATCCAGCTGTTAAAAGACAGGAGGTTGTTAAGTTACCTGTCATTGATGACATATGTGCTGATTCCTATATGAATGATTTTTCATCATTTAATGATACGGATGCAGACAAACATTTAGTTCTGTCTGCACATATAGGAGGTATCACTCTGGATATTCCGCAGGATATTAATCAGTCGGATATAAGGTGCCAGGCACCATAAAATTTTTATAAACAAGATACATAAAGCGTTATATACATTTTAACCCATCTAAAGTTTCCAAATCATCAACAACAATTAAATATATTGAATAAAGTTTAATAACATAGTAACATGCAAACAAGAGGGGAAATGATTATGAAGAGGAATTGGTTGTTTAAACTTTTGCGTAACAAAGATTTTATTCAGTTTATTGCAGCATTGATAATGCTGGTGATTGCATTTGTGATGCATAGATGGTTGACATTTGATATATCTTTAGTGTTTTCGATTATTGTTTTGTATATATGTACAGCGGTTTCTCGGCTTATTTACAATAAAGCGTCAAGCTATTATGAATCATTTTAATGCGACGAAGGTGTATGAATTGCCAGATGAGATTGCCAAAAGATCTGACTGGCTGCTTAAGGCTCATGTTGATGCATTAAAATATAATAGCAGAACTGTACGTCTTGATGATTTGAAAAAATGCGGCAATCAGGTAATGTTAACATATTCAAATGTGACTTATTGGGATTTGCTGATGACAAATCAGGCGATGGATTACGAGTGGGAAGATGGACGAAAAACTCGTGATTTATATGAATCAGGACCATACATTAGCCCATTGGCAAGTTCTAAGATGGCATTTCTTACAACAGACAAATTGTATCAGGCAGTAGTTGATGCTATTAATAGGGAATTCGAAGACATTGATAATGTAGATATACAATTTGAACCATCAGGGCAGAAAAAGCAGATACGAAAAGACAAGAAGGATGCAAAGGAATTACGCTTTCGGAGTCGGGGGAATATTATAAGATGACACCGTCAGCGGTGGCTTCTGTGGTTATGTTGCTGGCGGGGATGGGATAGAACAAAGTGGTAAATTAAGGTTGACATAGCATTTTTCCGTTCTGTAATTTTTACAGAAGTAAAGGGGACTAGCAGGGAAGATGACAATATTAAGAACAACAAAGCTAGAGACAGCTTCTTCATAACTGCAGGCAATAAGACTGTGGAGATTGAGGGAGATGGCGTGGCGATTGTTACTAATGTGTGAGAAAAGAGTAGCATATTATATATCTCCGTTGGCAAGGCATTTGCTTTGCTGGCGGAGATTTTTGTTGCTCTGAAATGGAGCCTGTGAATTGTAATACTGATTGATAAGAAGATTATAATATGTTATTATCTAGTTAAGTCGGAATGTGGAAATAATTGTGAAACCCCTTGAAATATAAGGGGAAAATACAAAAGTGGAGTGTCAGAGTTGACACTACCTATCATTATTGGAGGAGGAAAATTATGAGAAAACGATTGTTGAGTTTGGGATTGATTATGGTCTTATGTTTTTCGCTTACAGGCTGTAAAAGTTCCGATTACAAAAAGGCAGTTGAGTTGCAGGAAAGTGGAGATTATTCAGGTGCGTTGGAGTTATTTAAAGGTATTGGCGATGATTATAAAGATGTTTCCAATCGTGTCACTGAGTGCCAGTCTTTTATTGATTCGATAGCGGTATTTGAAGAGGCAAAGTCATCGCTTGAAGATAAGAATGTCGAACTTGATAAGGCTGTTTCTGATGCAAACAGTCTTGTAAACGGGGAAAATACAGCACTAGATGAGTCACTGAGATCTTCATTGGAAACAAAGATTTCGGAGACAAAGGCAGTGAAGCTAACTGTGCCGACAATGGCCGAGACTGTTAAAGATATTGATACACAAACAACTGAAATGAATACGACGGATTATTCAGATGTACTTAAGAGTCTTGATGAGGCATACACGGCATTGAATAACAGTATAAAGCAGTACGAATTGGTAAATAATCCGACAGAATCGTATGTAATAAAGTGTTTGGAAAAGGTTGAACATGTTATAGGTATTTCAGCTGTAACAGAGGATAATGATCCAAACGGACATTTGGGGAAAGCTGGAGGTTATACGGCAACAGTTTATTTTACCTGTGATTGGGTTAATCAATCTAATGTATATGGAAATACAATTATTGAAAAAGGAACAGATGGAGGTGGTGCTATTGAAGTTTATGCAAATGTAGAGGACGCTGAATCCAGAAATTCATATTTAGCAGGTTTCGATGGGGGATTACTTGCTTCAGGCTCTCATACAGTGGTAGGAACGTGTGTGGTAAGAACATCAGATAAACTTGCAGCTTCAAAGCAAAAAGAATTAGAAGCAGCAGTTATTGAGGCCTTAATAAAACTTGATTAGTAAAGGTGACAAAGGTACAATTGTAAACATGGAAAATATTTGACTTTTGAGTATAAAAGAATATACTAATATTGAATGGATAAAGGAGGTACTATTATGAATGCTGGAGGAACAGAACTTTTTTAATATATAGTTGATGTAAAGAAAGTCCGTGAAATTTTATCACGGACTTTTTTGTATTAGATAATACAATAAATAGTAAGCAATGAGAACCAGATGAAAAAGGAGGCACCATGAAAGAATACGATAAATACCTAAAGCTTTTAAAAGAAAAATATCCCACTAAGCAGTCAGTTTACCGCGAGCTTATTAATCTGAATGCAATTATGAATCTGCCGAAGGGTACAGAGCATTTTATGAGTGACCTCCATGGAGAATATGATGCATTTTACCATATAATTAATAATTGTTCGGGGGTAATTAAAGAGAAGGTAGCGATGCTGTATGGAGATGAGCTTACTGTATTCGAGCAGCAGGAGCTGTGCACTCTGATATATTATCCGAGAGAGAAGCTGTCAAAGCTTATGGATGAGAATAAGGTTAATGATGAATGGTACAGAAATGTACTTGGCCAGCTGATTCAGATTGCAAAGCTGCTGTCGTCTAAATACACAAGATCTAAGGTGCGAAAAGCAATGCCAGCGGATTTTGCATATATTATTGATGAGCTTATACATGCACAGAAGGATGAGGATGATAACAGAAGTGTTTACCACAGACAGATTATGGAAACAATTCTCAGTCTTCACAATGGTGATGAGTTCCTTATTGCGCTGACTGACCTGATTAAGAGACTGGCTGTGGATCATCTTCATATACTGGGCGATATATATGACAGAGGATCGCATGCGGATAAGATATTGGATCTGTTGATGGAGCATCACAGTGTTGATATACAGTGGGGCAATCATGACATATTGTGGATGGGAGCATTTTGCGGCAATCCGGTGTGCATGGCACTTGTCGTCAGAAATAATATTAAATACAAGACTATGTCGATACTTGAGAATGGATATGGAATAAGCCTTAGGTTCCTTCTGCAGTTTGCAGTTAAGACGTATTCAGATAAAAATGTTGATGATGCAGTATATAAGGCTATTTCTGTAATTTTATTCAAGCTAGAGGGGCAGCTTATTAAGAGGCATCCAGAATATAGAATGGAAGGAAGACTTCTGTTAGACAAGATGGATCTGGATAAGGGCATTGTAAGAATCGGTGATAAAGAATTTTTTCTTAACACTACTGAGTTCCCAACAATTGACATGAATAATCCTTATGAGCTGACTATGGAAGAAATGTTCCTGATGGGAAGATTCAGAGCAGATTTCATCAACAGCACAGTACTTGAGAGGCATATTAATTTTCTATATGACAAAGGAAACATTTATAAGATTCATAATGGAAATCTTCTGTTCCATGGCTGTGTGCCACTTGATGAACAAGGGGTGTTTGACGGAATTGTTGTGGATGGCAAGTCGTACACAGGTCGTGAGTATCTTGACTATTGCGAGTCGATGGTGAGACAGGCAAGAACTGGTGATTCGGACGCAGTGGATTTTATGTGGTTTTTATGGAGTAATATATTATCGCCGGTAACGGGAAGGTGTATTAAAACATTTGAAAGAACATTCCTTGACAAGGAGAAAAATGCTGATTATAATAATGCGATTAAAGAAGACAAGAATCATTACTATGCCCAGTATGAACATGAGAGAATCTGCAAGATGATTTTAAGGGAGTTTAATCTTTACAACGAGAATGCACATATTATTAATGGTCATACTCCTGTCAGAACGAAGGAAGGGCAGCACCCAGTCAGGGCTAATGGAAAACTGATTGTTATAGACGGCGGTTTCTGCGAAGGATATCATGATGCCACAGGAATAGCCGGATATACGCTTATCTATAATTCTCATGGAATGAAGATTAAAGAGCATCATCCATTTATGAGCATTAACATGGCAATTAATAGCAACAGAGATATTGAATCTGAGTCGCAGGTTGTCTATGTGGAAAAGCAGCGCGTGTTCGTAAAGGACACTGATAATGGTAAGCAGATTGCTGAGGAGATTAATGATTTGATGAATCTTCTGGAGTGGTATAATACATAAAGTAACCAATATATAAAACATTAAGAGAGGACGTATAACATGGAGATTTACGAGATGATTGATTTACAGGATTGTCCGAGATGCTTCGGACCATCTATACTTGAAGAAGAGGACCATGGTTATTATGTGACATGTCTGGATTGTGGATGTCAGTCAGCAACATTTGAGTTTAAGAACGATGATGAAAGACTTGAGGCTGCAAGAAGAACAGCAGAGTTATGGAACACGGGTAAGGTAATCTATACAGGACGCACCGAGTAATAAGTTAGAAAAAGAATTGATTAGAAGAGTTAATTAAGGAGACATCAGGTTATGAAGAGTAAAGAAGAATTATTTAATATGACAATAGTAGAGATGAGAGAGTATATTAATTCTCTTTCTAACTCAGAAATCGATGAGGTTGTTAAGATATTTGAAGAGGATGATACAGAGAAAGATCCACTTACACTTCTTACAGCACCTAAGCTTTTTGATTATATGAAGCACGCTAACGGTACAGTTGATATTGAATTTTAGTCAGTATGGATAATACCAGTAATATAAGGAAGATGAATTTATGAAATATTCAATTGATACACATACTCATACACTGGTAAGCGGACATGCGTATAATACTATAGATGAGATGGCGGCGTATGCAGCAGGCATCGGAGTTACTCATCTTGCAATAACAGACCATGCACCTAAGATGCCGGGAAGTGCAGGCATATTATATTTTTCTAACATGGGAATTATTCCAAGACAGAAATGTGGAGTGAAGATATATATGGGCTGTGAGGTCAATATCATGGATTATGATGGTAATATTGATCTTAAGGAATACGGGCTCAAAGGCTGTGATGTTGTTATAGCAAGTCTTCATATTCCATGTATCAAGCCGGGAAGTATTGAACAGAATACCAATGCTTTAATTAAGGCGATGGACAATCCATATGTCAATATTATAGGGCATCCTGATGATTCAAGATACCCTGTAGATTATGAGCGTCTTGTGAGAGCAGCTAAGGAGAAGCATGTGCTTCTTGAACTTAATAATACTTCTCTTAATCCGTCAGGACCAAGACAGGGAGCTTACGAGAATGATGTGCATATGCTTAATCTGTGCAAGGAGTTAGGCGTCAGTATTTCTATAGGAAGTGATGCACATATTAAAGAGAGCATATGTGATTTTGACAGGGCATATAAAGTTATTGAAGATACAGCATTTCCAGATGAACTGATTGTGAATAGTGACTACAGATTATATGAGTCGTTTATCGGCAGAAAAGATTGATAATGGTTGATATATGACTAATACTGTGGTAGTATTTGGAATGAAATTCGATTATGTATTCAGACCAAGGAGGATGTAATGGTTGTTTTATTAGCAGGTGGAGCAGGATATATTGGCTCACATACAGCAGTTGAATTACTTAATGCAGGACATGAAGTTGTTATTGTTGATGATTATAGTAACAGTTGTCCGGAATCGATAAAGAGAGTTGAAGAGATTACTGGCAAGAAGGTAGTTTCTTATGAAGCAGATGTTAAAGATAAAGAAGCTATGCAGAAGATTTTTGCAGAAAATCATATAGACTGCGTTATACATTTTGCAGGACTTAAGGCTGTAGGTGAGTCAACAAGATTGCCAGCTAAGTATTACCGCAATAATATTGATACAACACTTACTCTTATTGAGTGTATGAAGGAAGCAGGAGTTACTAAGATTGTATTCTCATCTTCAGCAACTGTATATGGAGACCAGAAGCCACCATATAATGAGACAATGCATAAGGGTGACTGTACTAATCCATACGGATGGACTAAGTCAATGATGGAGCAGATTCTTACAGACTGTGCACAGGCTGATCCTGAGCTTACAGTTATATTACTCAGATATTTCAATCCTATCGGAGCACATGAATCTGGAAAGATTGGTGAAGATCCACAGGGAATTCCTAACAATCTTATGCCATATGTATCACAGGTTGCTGCAGGCGTAAGAGAGCAGCTTACTATATTCGGGGGAGATTATCCAACTCCTGATGGAACATGCAGAAGAGACTACATCCATGTTGTTGACCTTGCATGTGGTCATCTTAAGGCTGTTGAATATGCGGATACTCACAAGGGTGTTGAGATATTTAATCTTGGAACAGGAACTCCATACAGTGTTCTTGAAATCGTTAATGCATTCCAGAATGCTACAGGGGTTAAGGTTAATTATAAGATTGGAGACAGACGTCCTGGAGATATTCCAGACTCATGGGCAGATGCATCTAAGGCACATGATATATTAGGATGGACTGCTAAGAAATCATTAGAGGATATGTGCAGGGATGTATGGAACTGGCAGAGTCATAATCCTCATGGATACAGAGATTAATCATATATGGCTAGATTAGGAGATTATAATATCCGTAGAATTATATTTGCAATACTTGCGGTTACATGGATGGTTGTTATATTTTCTTTTTCGGCAAGACCGGGAGAAGAATCAGAAAACCAGAGTATTAAGGCTGGAATGGCTGTGTGTCATATATTTGTTCCGGGATTTGATAATATGAGTGAGGAACAGCAGATTCATATGGCACAGACAATTGACTATCCGGTAAGAAAGACCGCACATGCAATGGAGTATGCACTGCTTGCAGGACTTGTATTAGGTGTGGTTACAGCAGTAGTAATTAATATAAGATATGTTGCTATATCAGCATTTATAGCAATATTATATGCGGCGACAGATGAATTTCATCAGCTCTTTGTGCCGGGAAGAAGTGGAAGAGTAACAGATGTGCTTATTGATGGCTGCGGGGCTGTTATTGGAACTCTTATTATTATGGGAATTTCAAGAGTTATTGCCAGAATGAGACACAATAAGAAGTCTGGAATATAGCTTAATTATTTACAGGAGACGAAGAAGCTTATGAGCAGTACAGAGACGCTTGACAATGCAAAGATGACTAATGGACCAATAACAAGGATTTTATTATCATTTGCAGGACCGGTGCTTTTGGGTCAGCTTCTGCAACAGCTTTATAATATTGCAGATGCAGCAATTG
>ENA-OOXE01000677-OOXE01000677.1-human-gut-metagenome-genome-assembly--contig:-NODE-677-length-26114-cov-2.539200_pt1 | contig 26114 bp, 11 predicted proteins | sample MGYA00241585_ERZ501339 | MGnify/ENA primary metagenome ERZ501339 (study PRJEB25962, sample SAMEA1972463) | human gut metagenome | biome: human gut; feature: human-associated habitat; material: faeces...
ACCGTTGGACGACGGGCGCAAGTGGAACACGTTGGGCGTGGCCTATTTCAAGACAGGACGCCGCACGGAGGCTGTGGAATGCTTCGAACGGGCCGTGAAGGCAGGCGACAGCGAGGCCGCAGGCAATCTGAAGGGCGTACGCGCCGTGGAAGGACGATAATTACGAGATTTTTTAATTATAGAGTTATTAACTTTTTATTTATTCATTAAATTTTAGAATTATGAAAATGAAAAATGGAATGTACTTGTTTGCTGCGGCAATCGTGGCCGGTACAATGGGATTGACTTCTTGTTCAAATGAAGAGGAAGGTGTTGCAAATCCTTATGAAGGTAAGACGACTACTGTGTCGGTGGGCGTATCAGTAAAAACTCCTACAGCCAAGCGTGCTGCATTGACTGATGCTGATGTGAATCTGGGAGGTGCGGTAGCTAATATTAAAAATGTTACAATTGTGCCTTTTATTGATGAAACTGGACAGAGCCCTATCGTATTAGGAGATGTTACTTCTGGTGATAACAATAAGAAATTTGAGACTGCTACTATTCAGCAGACTGTGAACAGTTTTCGTGTTTACGGAAATGTAACGGATATTGACGGCACACATCCTTTCACTGATTTCGATATTGCAGCTAGTGCATCATCGGATAATGCTGATAGAAATACTGGTAAATACGCAGATTTGAAAGCACCTTATGGCTTGTATTATTATGCCAATACGCTTAATACAGGCTATTTTGCTACGACTGATGAATCTAAGTGGGATCAGATTTCAGCTTGGGGCAATAAAATTGAGGGCAAGACAGCTATTGCAAGTAATAATCGTATCAAGATTGGTGATGTGAAATATGCTGTGGGTGTACTCGCTTCTAAAGTGTTGGTAAATCTGACTGAATCTGGAAAGTTGTGTTTCGGTACTGTAACTGATGGTACTTTTAACGGTACTACAGCGTATGAGGGTTTACAGGATGATGCTAAAATGACGTTGAAAGGTCTTGTGATTTACGATCAACCGGCTTCTGTAAACACTAAAGATTTCACTTGGAGTACTACAAACAAAGTGAAAGTTTTTGCTGCTGCTACTACTGACAATTTGACTGGTGACCCATTGAAATTCGGAGATAGTTGGGACGGACAGATGAAAGAAGCCAATATTTATAGTGTTGTAGCTCCTGAAACTAATAGGATTACGGTTACTTATCAGTTCTTGAATGCAACGGGTTTAACTTTACAACTTAATGACGGTTCACTGTGTGAAAATGGTAAATATGTTTACTATACGACAGAGTTGAGTGCTCAAAGCAAAGATAATGATGCTTATGTTTTTGCGGCCGGTGCGACTACTTTGTTGAATGCAACGGTAACAGATTGGGGTAAAGGAACATTGGATATGCCTGAAAATACAGACGTTCAGATTGGTGTGGAAATCGATGTTGATTGGGCTGAAGGTGTTGTTTACAATCAGAATATCTAATATGGGCGTTGTTTAGTGACGGCGGTGTCGTTCGTCATAACTTTTTCATTTAGACGAAGTATGGCGCGGTTTGTGCCATGTGTTCAGGTTGCGCCATACGTCGTTTTTTTAGGTATAAAACAAATGAATTAATTTGAAAGGTGGCTTTTATGAAACCTATGAAGAAGATAGATACATATATATATAAGTTAGGACTATGGGCCGGGGCGGCTTTGTCGTTGACGGCTTGTGTGGACGAGGATTTGTCTGACTGTCCGCCCAATGTAGAGATGAGGGAAATTACGGTGTCCTATCAAATCGACTTGCAACACGGAGTGGATCCCGAGTTCGAGGCCGAACTGCTGTCCCTTCATTTGGGTTTCTGGAATTCGCCGCAAAATCTTTACCGTGACCTTGTGTTCCAGCCCGAAGACATGCCGGAGGAACTGTTTTTCAAGGTGACGCTCCCTGTGGACAACTACGACCACCTGGCCGTGGCCAATCACAACAACGACCGCGTGGGAGGCGGTCTGCACACGTTCGACAACGTGTTGGAAGACGTGGTGGTGGACGAAACGCCCATCTCCCCGGACACCATCAAGGCTTTGGCCTATCCGCCTTTCTCCGGCGTGCTGAGCATGCGGATGGAGGAAGACGAGACCGACCACTATACCGTATTGATGAGCCCGGTGGTGGGCAAGGTGAAACTTCACGTGAACCACCCCGAGACGATGAGAAACATAAAATGCTATCTCTCCCGCACGCAACAAGGATTCTTGTGCTGGGAGGACGCTTACATCAGCAACGACCGGCTGAGGACGGACGCATCGGACTTCAAAGTGACCGAGGCGGCGCGGCTCACCGAGTTTGAGTTCTACAGCTATCCCTGCACCGGCGGAAGCGTGTACCGCAGGGCGGAAGGCGAAGGCCACTGGAAGCTGTATTTCTATTCCGAATGCGAAGACAGAACCATACAACATATATTCACCGTGGAAGACCCGATCCGGACGTGTGCTGGAAGCCACGTTCAACATCTCGGACGGGAGCGGCGAGGCCGTGGACGTAACGGCCGGTGTGGAAATCAACACCGACTGGAAGCCCGGTAACGATTACGACCAGGAAATGTAAACCTAAGGAAAGAGAGGAGAAACAAGATATGAAAAAACATTGGAATAAAATCTTGGAATGGGGGTTATGGCTTGTGGTGTGCCTTCCTCTTTTTGCGGCGTGCAGCGAAAATGATGAAGGCCCGGGAGCGGAGCCGGTTCGTGAGAAGGATTGCGAAGTGTCGGTGGGTATCAGATTGGATATTCCCGTGCTGAAAGATATGGGCGATCCGGGCGAATCACCGGGTGACGATGTGGCCGATTGGGATAAACTGGACTTATTCTTGGTGTACGACTGGGGACAAGTGTTGCAATATACGCTGACAAAAGAGGAACTGGTGGCCGCTAACCCTCATTCGTTTAATGCCTATGCCGGGACGTTGAAAGGGCTTTATGGAGTGGCTTACAAGACAGTATCGGGTGCATCGGCTGTGTCGGCTTCGAACGAAGAGGCCATAAAGAACTTGAGAACGGCACAGTTGAGTAATATCACAACTCCTGAGGATAAAAAGGCTTATATGCTCAGCTTGTTCAGTGGGGCGAAGCTTGCGAGTGGGGACGCGCCAATGGAGATTAAGAAAGACGAAAGGACGGAATTGCACATCATATTGTCGCGTCTGATTACGAAAGTGGACGTGCAATGGGATGTGGAAGACGCTTATGCGAGCGGTGTATATACCAAGGTGAAGATGAACGAGATTGAATTTTTCGGTTTGGACGGCGGGCTTTTTTTCCCGGAAAATGAAACACAGCAATTGCCTTCTCTTGGCGATGCGAATGACATCTATAAGTCTGCCTATAAAGCGAACAGCCCAATCAGCGAACGCAACGGTCGAACCTATTTCTATACTTTTCCGGGCGTGGCGAACAAATTCCGTTTTATTGTGGATTACGCTACAAATGAGACTCCGAAGGGGAGCAAAACCTATATCGCAACTTTCAATGACAAATTGGGACGGGCTACTTGGCATAAGGTGAATTTCACCGTAAAAGGGGAAAGTTTTACCGGGGATGGTAATATCTCTCTTATCCCGTCTACATCGACATCAAAATAAAAACCATAAATATACTATAAGCATGAATATATTGTTAACATATCTGTCAAATCGCAAGAAGGAGGGAACAAGGTTTCTCGGCACGCTTGCGTGTCTGTGTGGGCTGATGTCCACGCAAATGGCCATGGCACAGGATTTTTATGTGACACCGGATGGAAAAGCCCCGGTAGATTACAACGGGTCACCCATTGATGGGGATTGGTCAACTATGGATAAAGCAAAATTGGTCACCCTCGAAGAAGCTTTGCGGCAAGCGCAGCCCGGCGAAGAAATCTGGGTGCAGGGTTTCGAGGAAATCCGTAAAAATAGTAACGAATACCGACTGGTTTATTTGGCTCCTAAAGAGGGCTGGACGTTGAAGGCCGGCGTGAAGCTTTACGGCGGTTTCAAAGGAAATGAGACTTCTTTGGAGCAACGTGCAACTTTGGGTAAAGCCTATAATTTCGCATGTCGCTCTATCCTTTCGGGCGATATTAGTATGAACGACACGATCGACCATGTCAATTTGATTAGCTCTTCCAACGCTCTTCGTTCGGACAATGCAGAGCATGTGTTGACGATGAACCTCAATAATAGCGTTGCGAACAATATAAACGATGCCGTTTCCGTTTTGGACGGTTTTACGATTGTGGGCGGTCATGCCTCAGTGAATGGTGGTGGTGTATTGGTGACGGGACATGAAACATACTCTTGTGCTTACCGTATAGAACGTTGTTTCTTCTTTAACAATTATGCCGTACAGAACGGCGGAGCTATTTATGTGGACGAGAAGGCGGGAAAGGTTACCAGCAGCAATTCTTATATTAACCAATGTGTGGTATATAATAATGAGGCCGGATTGATAGCGGAAGTGGCCAACAAAGGCGGCGGTATTTACATCGCCGGTAAGGGTACTGTGGTCAACACCTCGATCTTCAACAACGAAAACGGCGGAGTGCGTATTTCTCCTGATGCGAGCGTGCTTAACTCTACGATTGCCCGTAATACTGTGGCAGGTGTGGACCTCACAGTTAGTGGTGGTGCAAATGATAATGCCAAGGTCGTCAATACCGTAGTTTGGGGTAATACCACGTTGTTTTCTGAGTTTACTCCCGGATTTAGAAATTCTTCTTATCACGAGGTTGAGGGTGAAGGTCCTAATCGTATGGATAATTTTGGAAATGTATATGTAAGCGACAAGAATAATGACCGTTCGCAGGCATCGCCTTTTTTTGCTTCGCCCTCTTTGAAAACGAGTTTCGACCGCGATTTCAACTGGCTTTATAATGCTTATCCACTTTGGAACTGGCAGGCACTCGAAGGTTCTGCCTTTATCGACAAAGGCCAGGATGATGCCTATGCTTCGGCAACGTATGGAGGCTATGATTTGGGTGGAAGTGCGCGTAAGGTGGGTGACGCGACGGATATCGGTGCATACGAGTTTCAGGCTGTGTCGGCCGACCGTATCTTGCGTGTAAAGCCGGATGGAAATGATGCCAACAACGGCTCTGATTGGGGCAATGCTCTTAGAAGCGTACAGGAAGCCATTAACAGATTGGCGGAAAGAGGCCAAGGTGGAGAAGTATGGGTGAAAGCCGGTACTTACCAGCCTTCAGTTTATATGAGCGGTGAAAGTACCGACCGTTCGGCGGCTTTCGTCATGAAAGATGGCGTGAGCGTGTATGGCGGATTTGAAGGGAATGAAGAAACCAGAGCTGAGCGGGATAATAAAAAAGGAAGCATGCCTTGGCAGTACACACATCCTACCGTGTTTGTGGGGAATGCCTATGGAGGAGCTGCAACGGGCGGCGGAGGAAAATGTGAATATAATGAGGCTGATAATAAATGGAGCGTGACTGGCAGTAATTCCAATCACGTGGTATGGTTCGCCAATTTGGACGGTACGGCGTTCAAGAATGTGACCGTGCTCGACGGAGTGACCATCAAAGGAGGGTCGGCTCAGGAGACTGTAGGTTCGAAAGAAAATTTCTTCGGCGACCGCGGAGCCGGAGTCTATATGGCCGGAAATGCTTATCTTACAAATTGCGTGGTGACAGAGAATGCAGCCACGGGAAAAGGCGGTGGTGTCTACCTTTATGGCGGACGCATCATCGGTTCGTTGCTGTATAATAATGACGGACAGCAGGGAGGAGCCGTTTATGTGGACAATTCCGGTATCGTGCTGCGTTCCATGCTGACGAATAATTCGGGTTACGACGGGGCTGCCGTCTATATGGTTTCCGATACGGAGTGGACGGACGGTAGCATGCACCCCGAATATCAGATATTGTCTACGTCGGTGGTGAGCAACAACACGAGCCGCCACAACGGTGCGGTCTATTGTAACCAAGGAGGTGTGATGCTGCAAACCACGATGGTCAACAATGTCTCCGTGGGTACGGTGGACCCTGCCGACAACGAATCGGCACAAACGGGCGGACTGTATGTGAAAGGTTACGGCCTTTCGGTTAATTCCGTATTGTGGAACAATCTGATTAAGGAGAGAAACGTGCCGATGTATGCCGTGAATCCTACGGTGAAGACCGTACGTTTCTTCAATACGGCGGTGTCGGGCATGAACAACTCTGTATGGAACAATACGCTCCAACAGGACATGGTGTCTTTGAGTGATGACAACTCTTCTAATACAGAAGGGGTTATTACGCCTGATTTTGAACAGAGCGGCATGCCCAGCCAGGGAGGAGTGGACGCGAACTTGAAGAACGTGGAGTATTATTGGTTTCCGGTGCAAGGTTCTAACTTGCGTTCTATAGGTTTGGAATTAGGACGTTTCCCCGAGGAAGTGGTATTGGCTCCCGAGTTGGATATCAAAGGGGATCTGTTTGCTCAAAAGCCGAGCGTAGGAGCTGTGATGACGGAAAAAAGAACCCTTCAACATCAGGCGGATAATAAGGTATGGCGTCTTTATGTCGATGTAAGTTGTACGGATGCAGAACACGACGGAAGTTCTTGGGCTAAGGCTTACCGTTCGATCAACGAAGCGATAGAATATTTTGCCAATGTGCAGGCGACGGACGGAGTTGAACGGTTTGAGATTTTGGTACGTGAAGGCGATTGCTATCCGCGTTACAGTTTTACTAATCTCGACCCCAAGACGGCCACTATCAATGTGCTGAAAACGGAACGTCCGTTGGTTATCAAAGGCGGCTATCGCGTAGAGGACGATGGCAGTGCTGCACGCAAACCTTTGGAGTACCGTTCCGTGATAGACGGTAATCCCAAAGGCAAGGCTTTGGAGGATGGGTTATACCATTGTATCACGGTGGCCGAAGATGCCAATGTGGAAATCGACGGTTTCCATGTCGTGGGCGGTTATGCTGTGTCGAGCACATACAAGTCCGGAGCCGGTATGCTGGTGGGCAAAGAGGCTGCGGTAACGGTACGCAACACGGTTTTCGAGAACAATACGGCCGTGGAGGCTGCGGCTATTTCTGCACAAGACGGCAGCAATTTGACGTTGGTGAATTGCGTGGTGAATAATAATACGAATACGACGGAGAGTGCTTCGGTTATTGCTGCAAGCAACTTGACGATGCATTATGTTACGGTGGTGAACAATAAGGGTGCCGCACCGGGAGGAAATTATTCCACCTCGTTCAGTGCCGGAAATACGTCCGGTTCAAATAACATGCAAAATTTGAATACGTTGTCGGCCGACGGAGCCAAGAACTTTGCCAATCCGACGAATGCGCGGGGAGCTACTTTAGGCTATGACACGTATTTAGGAGGATATTCAGAGTTCCGTCCGCTGACCAGTTCTACGGATGCGGCCGTTTTGATTAATAAAGCCAATGAGGTAGAAGGTGTCACGGAAGATATTTCCGGCAAAGGCCGAAATCTTGGTGGTAAGCCCGACCTTGGTGCATACGAGGCTGATTTGCCGGAGAATGGTCGGGTGATTTATGTGCGTGAAAACGGAACGGGAGACGGACTCTCGTGGGAGGACGCTATGGGCAGCATCAATGGTGCTGTGAATAAGGCGTTGGCATACAATAATAAATTGTCTGAAGAGGATAGAAAGGATGCCGACAAGCGTGCGCAAGTGTGGGTGGCTGCCGGAACCTATGCTGAAAATCCGGTGGATAACTCTCCTGCCTGTTTTATCATAAAAGAGGGTGTGGATGTGCTTGGTGGCTTCCCGGCAAGCGGTTGTCCGGGAGTGGACGACCGTAGACCTTTGGTGTCACAGGAGATATATACCGGAATGCGTGCTGATAGTGTGAAGATGTATGAGACGATATTGTTGCCTCTTTCAATGTTGCCGTCTGTGGATGAACTCGTAAATGTGGGAGAGGGAAATTATTATTATAATTCTACAGGAGAAGTTGTTTATGTTTCGGCTGCTGCAAATTTTGCTGAATATGTTTATTTGGAGACAGGGTATTATAAGTATTTTCGAGAAAGCGATGCTGAGAGCAGCTTTGGTAGTAAATACATTCGAGTTGGAGATATAGATCTTGGGGTACAAAGGTATGAGAAGGGAAGATTTGGTTTTTTTCAAGCGGATGATAATGGTGAATATATCAAATTCAAAAGTGAAGGTAATTACCCGGTGGCAGATGGTGTTGAAGAGCAATCTGCCGGTTATTATCTGGCAACTGAATATCCCCTGAGTACGGCCACCCTTGTTAAGGTGGAATCCCGTGAAAAGGTGGAAGTCGGAGATGGATATGGTAATTGGTTGATACAAGGCGGGCTGTCAGGCATGCCTGTTGGTACACGATTACGTGTATTGTCGCAAGAGGATAATAATAACCCACGTATTTTTGTACATTCGGGTAACGATATAAACGAGACGAAGTACGTTAAAGGTAAAGATTTTGTTATTCCTACCATGTGGGATGGCTTTACCATCACCAAGGGACGTTTGGATATAGGTAGCAGCCAGTTCGACGGTGGCGCGGGTGCCCGTATTTTCAATAATGTCACCTTGAAGAACTGTATCGTTACAGATAACTGGAATACGCCGGTTGGCAGAGGTGATATAGAAATACGCGGAGGTGGTGTTTATTGTTATGGCGGAACGATGGTGAATTGTTACATCCAGAAAAACAGGATGGGATGTGTAGGTACCGATGGTAACTTCAATGAGAATGGTGTTGCTTATGGCGGTGGTATTTATACGGCTTATTCTACGCTATACAATTGCATTATTGCGGAGAATGAAGCGAATGCCAATTATGCAGACGGTGCCGGTGTTTGTATGGAAGTTGGAGAGTTTTATAACAACACCGTGCTCAAAAATAGAGCAGAAGGACGAAGCCGTGCTTGTGGCGGTATTCGCTTGTGGGTCGGCGTAAAAACATCTATTCCGGGTACGGTGAAAATCTATAATACCATATCTTATGGTAATACCGGTTGGAATAGTGCAAATCATGGTAATGGTATGCAAGGTAATGCTAACTTTTCTGAGAGTGGTGTAGATGTAGACTTTGTCAATGGTCTTATAGAAACGGTATACGGGACTGATTTGGCAGGATTGAACTTGGATGGAAATAAAACACTGGAGAATAGTGGACATACCATAAATATTAGCAACAGTATCGATTTAAAAGATATTAGAGGAGAACAGATTTTTCAAGATTATGCAAATGCCAATTATCGTCTGACAGGAAGCTACGGATTGAACCGGGGGCTTAATGAGATAAGAATAGATCGAGTACAAATGCCTAAGGCAAATGAAACGTATGGAGATCACTTAGAGGCTGATGATGATGGGAAAAATGGTTATGTAGATGTTGCAGATTATCGGGGTTGGCCTTGCGTTTGGTATAAAAATACTCAAGTCGAACTTGAAACTTTGCCAACGGGTGTAGACCTCTTTGATTATACAGACATGGATTACACCGACCGCGTGAAAGACTGTACGGTGGATGCCGGTGCTTATGAGCGCAAAAATGAAGATATGGTTAAGCCTGATGATAAAGGAGTGTATTATGTGACCTTTAACGGTAACGGTACGGCAGACGCTTCTTCTCCGGCTAATGCAGCCTGTGCCATGAAGCTGCAGGAAGTGCTGAATGCGGCAGGACAGCGTGTGACAGAGGGTAATACGGCGATTGTGAAGATTGCCGGATATGAAAGTTATACTACTGTGTATCATTCCAATACGCTGGCTAATCCGAACGATCCGAAGAGTTACACGTTCGTGATTCCGGAAGGCGTGACCGTGATGGGCGGATATAATGAAGGTTCTTATGTGGGCGGTATATATCAGAATGATGGAAACTGGAATGATGACAATCGCAACGCTGCGCAATATATGACTGTGTTGAGTGCAGTGAGCGATGAGGCCGGAGGCCGTCAGGCGGTGAACGGTTATCATGCCGTACAGTTCGGACAGGATGGAACGGCTGCTTTGGATAAACGGACGGTGCTTGACGGAGTCTATTTGGAAGACGGTCTGGCTACGGCTTCTTCCGGTAGCGGTAGTTTCAACACCCGTGGTGGCGGTGCCGTTGTGCCGAAGGGGGCACACATACGCAACTGTGTGGTTCGCAACAACGAAGCCATCGAAGGCGGCGGATTGTTCGTGTTGCCCGGCGGTATGGTGTCCGGTTGCGGCGTAATGCAGAACAAAGCCGATAAGGGGGCCGGTATGTACTTGTCGGCTGAAGATGGTGTGACGAAAGATAATCGTGCACATGTCATTTCGGGTACAGTAGTAGAAAACGAGGCTGCCGAAGTAGGCGGAGGTTTTTATCTGGAAGACGGTGCTGCTCTGACGGTCAATACCGTAGTGTGGGGGAATACAGCTCCGAGCGACAAGAATATCAGTGGTGTGACGGATGAGAAATTTGAGGATGCTTTGTTTGGAGGCATTGACACGGAGGAAAATGGAAAAGGAGGCTTCTATCCGTTCAATAACTGTTTCGTAGAAACTTATGAGTTGCCGGGTAATTACGGGAACCATAAGATGGAAGCAGATAAAGATCTTTATTTTAAAGGTTATTACATCCCGCGTCCGTTCTCGCTGTTAGTGAAAGGAGGAACCACATCGGTATTGCAACAGGAATTGCAATCGAAAAATGAAGTTGCCGCTTACGATATGCAAGGAATTTCTCGCATACAGCAACAGGGAGCACAGGATTTGGAGAAAATAGATGCCGGGGCTTATGCTTATTTAGGTGGTAGTATGAGAATGCCGAGAAATGAAGGTGAAATTATTAAGAGAATCTTTGTGTCGCTAACGGCAAATGTTGAATTGAGCAATGAAGAGGCTGAACAGGAAGATGAATTGAAAGGATGTTCATTCTATACGGGACTTGCTTCTTTGGATGAAGCCTTGGATTATATTAATAAGGTAAGGGCGACCGACTTTGGCGATGACACGGATTTTGAGATATGGATGGCTGAAGGGACTTACAAGCCGCGTAATGCACGTAAGGACGCTGACCCTGAAACGGGTGAGCCGAACCAACGCCAGAATTCATTTGTAATTCCGCAAGGTGTGCAGATCTTCGGCGGATTCTCGGGAGAGGAAAATTATTCGTATGGGTTGGATAAACTATTTAATAAAGGTGAACTGAAGGACTTAAAAGAAAGTACTGATGCGGACATCTTAAATTTATTGGATGCCCGTGAAAGCGGAGACTTGAACTCGAATGGTATTACCGAACCTTGGGAAATGGCACACCCGACGATTCTTTCGGGACATGTCAATCTTTCGGCCAAGGAAAAGAACGTTTATCATGTGTTGTATAGCAAAGCTGATGCGCAGGTATCTGGTTTGGGAGGTGTGACTCTGGATGGATTGACCATTATGGATGGTGAGACTTACAACGTGATGAAAGGTCGTTCGGAGGTAGGCCGTGGCGCCGGTATTTATACCGTAGGCGTAGATTATAAGTTGGTTCGTTGTCGTTTGCTGAATAATAAGGCTGTGCGTGGAGGCGCTGTATATGCACTGAATGCGAATGTAACGTCCGTAGGGTCGATCTTTGCAGGAAACGGAACGGTAGAAGATGCAGAAATAGGCAATGATGTAGATGAAAGTGAAGGACGGAATATTCGCGGCGGTGCACTCTATTTAGCTGGAGCAGATAAAACCTATTGGTTGAAAGCTGTCAATACGTTATGGGCCAATAATGGTACGGACAAGGGAACGGAGGACAACCCGTCGTGGGGCGGTGCTGTTGCGGTGAGCGGTATCGGAGAGGTCGACTTGATGAACAATACTTTTGTACGGAATAAAGCGGGACAGTATGCGGCTGTTTATGTGGAAAGTACAACTACCAATGCAAGTAAAATGACAAACACAGCCGTGTGGGGTAATGAGTGTGAAGGTAGTCCTGTTCTTCTTACGGCTACGGGCATCGAAAATTCGGCCTTTGATGTAAAATCTGGTGTAGAACAGACTAATGGTTTTGTTCTTCTTGACCAGGAAAACAACGCTGTCAATGGTCCGCGTTTCGACGACCCGTCTACGGTGGCCGGAACGGAGGGAAATAAGGTTTCTGCGAAATGGGAACCGGTAGCGATTTCCGTGTTGGTAGATGCCGGTGATGGTCAGTTGGCTGCGGCAGAATCGGATATGACTCAGGCTACTGGGGCATATAAGGAGTGGATGACAGGTGACTTTGCATCATATAATACTTTATATATGAAAAGTACTGCTTCCCGTTATGCCGGTCCGACAGGACCGGACGGTAAGCCAATGGTTAAGAAAATAGATATCGGTGTGTTCGAGTATCAGTATCCTGAGAAACTATCTGATCGGGATATCGTGTATGTGGCTACTACGGAAAGCGGAAAGCGCGACGGATCGAGCTGGGACAATGCTACTTCCGACTTGCGTGGGGCGTTGAACGCCATGGCCAATGCTACCGGTGGTTTGAAAACTGAAAAAGAAGTGCATATCAAATCCGGTACGTACACTATGGGGAATAACTTGATTGTGGGTGACATAGCTTACCAAATCTCCATGAGCGGAACAGATAATACATATGTATCGGCATTGACCGTAAACGGTTCCTATAACGAATCCGGTATTCAGGATTTCGGTCAGCCTACGGTGTTGACGGGGAGTAACGGTAATAATGATGTCACTTTGCTGAGTGTCGCTACCAACGGTAAGCCGGTGAATATTTCCGGCCTTTCGTTCCAAGAAGCCAAAATAGGATTGAATGCTACTACTTTGGGGAACGGTAAGCTCACACTGAAAAATTCTGCTTTCCGGAAGACAGGTGAATTTGGCATGAAAATATCGGATGCAGCCAATGAGGGGGCTTTGATAGCCAATACGCTTTTTGCCGATGGTGAGACAGGATTAAATGTTGTTTCGGGCAGTCAGGTCAAGGTGGTGAATGCTACGTTTGCTAACAATAATGTAGCGGGTATCAACGGTTCGGCCGAAGTGTATAACTCGGTGGCATGGAATAGCGGAGCAGCCGGATTTGAAAGTGGTGAAAGCGATGGCAATAAAGTGTTGGGCAATGTTGCTAATACGAATTTGGAGGAAGGACCGAACTTCGTAGATCCGAGCAATACAACAGATGTGTTGAAGCGTGACTACAACATCCGACCCAGTTTCACGTTGCTGAACCAAGGTCAGAATGAGTCCTATACCTCACATGTGGCATCTGATTTGGGTAGTGAACAGGATTTGGCCGGAAAGCACCGTGTAGTAGGCGAGAGAATCGATGTCGGAGCATACGAATATGCTTCGGAACTGAGTCAATACATCTATGTGAAGCAGGGTGTGGCCGGCAGTGACAACAGCGGAAGCAGTTGGGAACATGCCATGAGCGACTTGCAGGGAGCTGTGGATTTGGCTACGGTTTATGCCAATACTTCTTCTGGAAACAATGGTTATGTGTTTGTGCATCAGAATGTGGAAAGCAACGAGCAGTTGCATTTGCCCCGTGGCGGTGTGAAGGTGTACGGAGGCATGAATACCGAGACTGTGGCAGAGGATAATTCGGTGGAAAAGGTATTAATGGCTCGTAGCGGATTGTTGGAAACTGCCGACCGTTCTGCCCTGAAGGGAGGGGTAACTGTCTCGGGTGCAAGCGTGGTGGACGGCTTTGAGGTGTCGGGTACGTCTTCGGTAGAGGGCAACGGTATACTGGGCACTTCCATCCTGACAGTCGGAGCATCGATACAGGTCGGTACAAATAGTATTTTGTATAATACTTTGGCTGACGGGGCAACTGTGAATGGTGAAGGAAAAGCCGTGAATGTGACAGTTGTGAACAGCGGAAGCTTTATAACCGGCCAAAAGCAAAATGTCGTCCAGAATGGCTCGGAGAATGGCTATGTAACGGACGGTTACTGGAAATACCAGTTAAAGGAAACAGACGAAACGAACATAGACAAGGGCTCTGATGATGGTCTTCAAGCGATAATGACGATGGTCGGCCACGAGAAAGATATTGCAGGTAACAAGCGTATCCGTAATCAAGTGGATAACGGCTGCTTCGAAACTTGGAATATCATCGGCGGAGGGAATGGTAACTTCGGCACGGTGAATGACGATGACTATCCGCATGGTAAGTCTGTGGTTTATGTCCGTGAAGGCAATGAACTTCAATTGGAGCGCGACTATACGGCTTCCTCACCGTTCAATCCGGGCTTCCTGTTGCTGGAACACGGCGCAGGCCTGTGGGGCAACGGTAAGCAAGTGGATTTGAGGAACTTTGCAGCCGAACGTAAGTTGACAGCCACAAACGGTTATAAGGATTTGGTGGCCATGCCGTTCAGCCTGACGGAAATGACCGTGAACGGAAATGAGGGACTCGGGACAAGCGTGAAAGCCTATAGGTATAATGGTCTGGAGCGTGCGAAGTATGACTACAAGTTCGCTTCGAAAGATTCTAAGGCTTGGCAAGACGTTTCCGCCGATTTGTCTGCCGTGACGGAAGGCTTGCTCTTCGAAGCACAAGGTAGTCCGGTACAGGACGTGAAACTCCGTTTCTATGGTACAAGCTATGAGGAAGACGGACAACCGAAGAATGTCGTGTTGCAGAAGTATAACTTCAACAGTCCTTGGAGTTCGTCAAGCGACACCGGAGACAAGTTCACCCACAAGGAGAATATGAGCTGGAATCTCTTCGGTTCGCCTTACCTCTGTACGATGAACTACGAGGATATGGAATACGGCCGTGTGATTTACGGTTATGCCAATAACGGATATTACACGGATGGTATGGGGGCTGATGGAGAGCGTACACAGGGCAATATCCCGGTGGGCAGCGCAGTATTCACCCAGACGGCGACCCTGAAAGAGACGGAAACATTTACGGTGGGCATGCGTAAGGCAGAGATAGACCACAACACGAGGAGTACGAAGTTGGCCTTGTATGTCGCTTCCGCAGCCGGTAAGCGTGGCCTGGAGGAAAACGACGGCATCTATGACGAGTTGCAGTTGACGGCGGTGCCGTCGGAAGAGGCCTCAACGGAATTCGACTTGGCGCGCGACGGTGTGAAATGGATGAACGACAACGGCGAACCTGAGATCTTTGCCGTACGCGACGGCGGACGTTATTCGTTGCTTTCGGCCATCGACCGTGAAGGTACGATAGGCGTGGGCGTGAGCCTGCCGGAAGCAGGTATGTATTCCATCGGTATTCCGGAAGATTGCGAGGCCGAAGATTATGAATATGTGATGCTGAAAGATGCAGCGACGGGCAAGGCTACCGACCTGAAAGAAGGGGCTTACTCGTTCCGGACGGCGGAAGCGGGAGTTGCTGAGGGACGCTTCACTTTGAGTTTCAAACGTATGGATGCAGACCAACGGCATGCGATATATGTGAAGTCCGGCATGGGCAAGGCCACCGTGTTTGGTGTGAACGACGGCGATGTCGTGACCGTGGTGACGGTAGACGGTAAAGCCGTGGCTGTAGAGGAGGCTGTCGGAAGCGAAGTGACTTTCGCACTGGCAAAAGGAGCTTATCTCTTCAAGGTGGCCGGTGCAGACGGACGGACTACAGTGGTAAAAGCCATGGTCCGATAGAGGATAGTGGATTTTAAGGTTGGTGAAGCCCCTCGCAAGGTGAATGTGTGAGGGGCTTCTTATTTATCTTATTGGGTGGTTTAGGCCGGACTTCAGAGCTTTTCTTTCAGGTAGCGGCCTGTATAGCTGTCCGGACAGGCCGCTACTTCGTGCGGTGTGCCGCACACGACCACGTTGCCGCCTTGCGCGCCTCCTTCCGGGCCGAGGTCGATGATGTGGTCGGCACATTTGATGACGTCCATATTGTGTTCGATGATGACGAGCGTATGGCCGCGCAGGATGAGGGCGTCGAAAGCTGCCAGCAGGCGTTTGATGTCGTGGAAATGCAGCCCCGTGGTCGGTTCGTCGAAGATGAAAATGGTCGGTTCCGTTTTCTCCATGCCGAGATAGTAGGCCAGTTTCACGCGCTGGTTCTCGCCGCCCGAAAGGGTATTGGACGATTGGCCCAACTTGATGTAGCCCAGTCCCACGTCTTGCAGCGGTTTGAGCTTTTTGGATATCTTGGATTGCCCGTGCGCGTCGAAGAACTCGATGGCTTGGTTTACCGTCATGTTGAGCACGTCATAAATGTTCTGCCCGCCGAATTTCACTTCCAACAGGTCGCTTTTGAACCGTTTGCCGTGGCACGACTCGCATTCCAGCACGAGGTCGGCCATGAACTGCATTTCCACCGTGACCGTCCCTTCGCCTTTGCATTCCTCGCAACGTCCGCCTTCGGTGTTGAAAGAGAAGAAGCCGGGCGTGAAGCCCATTTGTTGGGACAGCGGTTGTGCGGCGAACAGTTTGCGTATCTCGTCGTAGGCCTTGATGTAGGTGACGGGGTTGCTGCGCGAAGACTTGCCGATGGGATTCTGGTCCACGAACTCGATATTCTTTACCATTTGCAGGTCGCCTTCCAGTCCGAGGAACTCGCCCGGACGGTCGGCCACTTCGTCGAATTGCCGTTTCATGGCGCGATAGAATATGTCGCGCACGAGGGTGGACTTACCCGACCCACTGACTCCCGTGACCACCGTCATGACGTTGAGCGGGAAGCGTACGTCGATTCCGCGCAGGTTGTTGGCCCGTGCGCCTTTCACTTCGATATAGTTTGTCCACGGGCGTACGCTGTCCGGCAAGGCGATGGTTTCCTGTCCCGTCAGGTATTTCACGGTGTAGCTTCGCGTGTCCTGCGGTTTCTCGGCCAGCATCTGTTGCAGGTCGCCTTGGAATACCACCTCGCCGCCCAAGCGTCCGGCTTGCGGCCCGATGTCGATGATATAGTCTGCCGCACGGATGATTTCCTCATCGTGTTCCACCACGATGACCGTGTTGCCTAATTGCTGTAATTGCCGGAGCACGCGGATAAGTTTGTCCGTATCACGGCTGTGCAGTCCGATGCTCGGTTCGTCCAGGATGTAGAGCGACCCCACCAGGCTACTGCCCAATGACGTGGCCAGGTTGATGCGTTGGCTTTCGCCGCCCGAAAGCGTATTGCTCAGGCGGTTCAGGGTGAGGTATCCCAGTCCTACGTCGAGCAGGAAACGGATGCGGTTGTTGATTTCGGTGAGCAGGCGTTTGCCCACTTCCGCCTCGTGGGCGGTGAGTGTCAGCGTGTCGAAGAATTTCTTCAGTTCGGTGACGGGCAGGTCCACCAGATCCGAAATGGCCCGTCCGCCCACTTTCACGTATCCGGCTTCGGGGCGCAGGCGCGTGCCGTGGCATTGGGGACAGATCGTTTTGCCCCGGTAGCGTGCCAACATGACGCGGTTCTGTATCTTGTATTGGTCTTTCTCCAACATCTTGAAGAAGTTGTCGATGCAGATTTCCTCTTCGGGCGATGAAGCACCGGTCTTTCCGTGCCATAAATAATCCTTTTGTTCCCGTGTCAACTTGTAATAAGGCTCGAAGATGGGGAAGTCGGCCTTCTGTGCCCGGCGGCAGAACTCCGTTTTCCATTCGCCCATCTTTTCTCCGCGCCAGCAGACCACGGCTCCGTCGTACACGCTCAGGGCCGAGTTGGGGATGACCAGCTTTTCGTCGATGCCGATGACGCGGCCGAATCCTTCGCATACGGGGCAGGCACCGACCGGCGAGTTGAACGCGAATAAATTGTCCGACGGTTCTTCAAACGTGATGCCGTCCGCCTCGAAGCGCGTGGAGAAAGTGTGCAGGATGCCCGACGGAACGATGCGCAACATACATTGCCCGTTCCCCTCATAAAAAGCGGTTTCGGCCGAGTCGGTCAGTCGGGAGATGGTATCTTTGCTGTCGTCGCAACTCATGCGGTCGATGAGCAGATGGATGGTGCGGTGTTCGCCTTTCGACGGATCCGAGGCCAGTTCCAGCATGAAGTCCTCTATGCGCACGACCTCGCCGTCTACTTCGATGCGCGAGAAACCCTGCTTGAAGTCGCTGTCCAGTTGCTCTTGAAGGGTGCGCCCTTCACGCACCTGCAACGGGGCGAGTACGGTGAAGCGCGTGCCTTTGGAATAGGAGAGCATGCACTGCACTACGTCTTCCGTGGTGTTTTTTTTCACCTCCTGTCCGCTCACGGGGGAGAAAGTGCGCCCGATACGGGCATACAACAGGCGCAGGTATTCGTAAATCTCGGTGGAAGTCCCTACGGTGGAACGGGGATTACGGCTGCTTACCTTCTGCTCGATGGCGATGGCGGGCGGGATGCCTTTGATGTAGTCGCATTCCGGTTTGCTCATTCGTCCGAGAAATTGCCGGGCGTAAGCCGACAGGCTTTCCACGTAACGTCGCTGTCCTTCGGCGTAGAGCGTGTCGAATGCCAGCGAAGACTTGCCCGAACCGGACAGGCCGGTGATGACAATCAGTTTGTTGCGTGGAATGTCCAGGTCGATATTCTTCAGGTTGTTCACCCTCGCCCCCTTGATATGTATGTAGTCGTTCATCAGTTGTTTTCGTTAATTGTCCTTATGTTTGCAAAGTTAGTCAATGTTTGGCAAACGCATGATGGATTTTTATTGTATTTTTGCACGGAAATAACGTGTATGATGAATAAAAAATCACTTTTGCTTTTGATGATGTGGCTTTGCAGCTTTGCGCTTCAGGCCCAGTTGTCGCCCAAACGGGAGTTTCGCGGCGCATGGATACAGTGTGTGAACTATCAGTTTATGGGGTTGGGTACGGCAGAGATGCAGCGTACGCTGACGTACCAGTTGAATGAACTGCAAAAGTGCGGTATCAATGCCATCCTGTTTCAGGTACGCCCTGAGTTCGACGCGCTTTATGCCAGCAGCTTCGAGCCGTGGAGCCGTTATCTGACCGGACAGCAGGGCACGCCGCCTTCTCCCTACTGGGATCCGTTGCAGTGGATGATAGCCCAATGTCATGCACGGGGCATGGAACTGCATGCCTGGATCAATCCCTACCGGGCCAAAACGAAAGGTACGAAGGAACTGGCTGCCACACATGATTACAGAAAGCATCCTGAGCGGTATTTCTGGTATGGCGAACAACTGATTATGGATCCGGGGATGCCCGAGAACCGGGACTATATCTGCAACGTCGTGACGGACATCCTGTTGCGTTATGACGTGGATGGCATTCATATCGACGATTACTTTTATCCTTATCCCGAAAGCGGTTTGCGCATTCCGGACGACCAGACGTATGCGCGTTACGGGAACGGAATGAACCGCGATGACTGGCGACGGGAGAATGTGAACCTTTTCATCCGTCAGTTGCACGACTGCATCCATGCCGTCAAGCCTTGGGTGAAGTTCGGCGTGTCTCCTTTCGGTATCTATCGTAACTTGAAGAGCGACCCGAAGAGGGGAAGCAATACGCGCGGATTGCAGAACTATGACGATCTCTATGCCGATGTGTTGAAATGGGTGAAAGAAGGTTGGGTGGATTATAACATCCCTCAGGTGTATTGGGAAATCGGGCATTCCGCGGCCGACTACGATACGCTGATACGCTGGTGGAGTGAGCATGCCGGACATCGGCCTCTCTACATCGGGCAGGACGTGGACCGTACGGTAGCCAAAGCCGACCCCGTGGACCCGAACAAACACCAGATGGAGCGCAAGATGGCTTTGCAACGTTCGTTGCCTAACATCGAGGGCAGTTGCCAATGGTATGCCAAGGCAGTGGTGGACAACAAAGGAAATTATGGCACGATGTTGCGCAACTATTACCACCGTTATCCGGCCTTGCAGCCCGAGATGCCGTGGATAGACCACAAGCGTCCGAAGAAAGTACGCAAACTGACCACTTTATGGACGGAAGACGGCTATATGCTGTTTTGGCGTGAGCCGCGCGGAACGAGCGAGATGAACCGTGCGCGTCAATATGTGGTTTATCGCTTTGCCGAGGGCGAGCCTATAGATTTGGAATATGCCGAGAATATCGTGGCGATTACGCCGAACACTTTCTATAAACTGCCTTATGAGGACGGGAGCCGGAAATATACGTATGTGGTGACGGCACTCGACCGTTTGCAAAACGAGTCGAAAAAGGTGAAAAAGAAAATACGTCTTTAGAATTGTACGCGGACGGCATGAAAATCGTTTGTCTGAAAGGAGGACTGGGGAACCAGATGTTCGAATATTGTCGTTTCCGGGATTTGATGGAGTCCGGACACGATGAGGTTTATCTGTTTTACGACCACCGTAGGCTGAAACAGCATAATGGTTTGAGGCTTTCCGATTGTTTTGAACTGGAATTACCTTCTTGTCCGTGGGGGATAAAACTGGTGGTTTGGGGGCTCAAAATCTGTCGTGCCGTGGGAGTTTTGAAAAGATTGTATGATGACGAGAAGCCGGAAGCCGTGTTGATAGACGATTACAGTCAGCACCGGCGTTTTATACCGAATGCTCGTCGTTACTTCTTTTTCCGTCAGTTTTTGGCAGAACTGCAGAGCGGTTTCGTACAGATGATAAGAGCCGTGGATTATCCGGTATCGGTACACGTGAGGCGCGGAGACTATTTGCATCCTTCCAACTCGAGTTTCGGTTTATGTGGAGTGGACTATTTCCAACAAGCCATTGCTTATGTCAGAAAGAAGCGGCCCGATGCGCGTTTCTTTTTCTTTTCCGACGATATGGAATGGGTGAGGGAGAATCTTTGGATGGAGGATGCCGTATATGTGGAACATACGGAACTGCTGCCCGACTACGTGGATTTATATTTGATGACGTTGTGCCGCGGGCATATCATTTCCAATTCCACGTTCAGCTTTTGGGGGGCATATTTGGCCGTAGATGGCAACGGTATGAAAATCTATCCTCGTCGGTGGTTCCGCGACCCTACATGGACCAGTCCGCCTATCTTTTCGGAAGAGTGGGTCGGGCTATAGGATATAAGATACGTCCCCGGGAGTTTCCGTTTTGGATTTCCCGGGGACGTGTGTATTACGTAGAACGAAGACGTTAACGTTTCCGTCGAGACGAGAACTTTCGTTTGTACCACAAGTAATAGCCGCTGAGCGGGAGAATCCCTCCGATGAAAGCAGCCAGGAAATAAAGTACCTTGGTCCACATGCCGCCCCAGGAGCCGGTGTGGAAGGCATAAAACCAACCTTTCAGCGTTTGTGAGGCCGGGGCATCCTTATAATAGGTTATGGAGCCGAGGCGACCGGTTTGCGGGTCGAATTGTATTTTATCCGTTTGACGGCGGTCGGTCTTCGGGTTGGGAGCCACTTCTATGCCTTCCGTACCCAGCTTGACCGACTTGTAGGTCGGATAGATCTGGCGGACAGCGTCTGCGGCTTTGTCCCATACGGCATAATTGAAAGTGGTCCCTTTCCGGCCTTTTTCTCCGCCGGCATGCCGCTGTCCGTCCGGACGGGACTGTTTTGCGGCATCTTTCCGTCCCTTTTGCCGATATTCCGGTCGAGGCGTATTTTCCACTTTTGGCGCGGTGCCACCGAAAAGGGAATACGCGGCTGTGCGATACCAAGTGAATGACCAGGTAAGTCCGGTCAGCGCCATGACGAGTAGGAATAGCGTGGTGTAGAAACCGAGCGATACGTGACTGTCGTAACAGAAACGCCGCCATCCTTTGTTACAGGATACCTGAAGGCGGTTTTTCAAAGCCTTTTTGGTCCGCGGTATCCAAATCACCACACCACTGATGAGTATCGCAACGAAGACCAGCGTAGTGACACCGACAATAGTTTTCCCCACGGTCTTGTCTCCTTTCCGAGGCGGAACATCCATCAGCCAGCGATGAAGTTTGCGCATGGTCTGAAAGAAAGGATAGCTTTTGTTCCATCCGTTTATCTCGCCGGTGTAAGGGTTTACGCTTAGCGTTTTGCGGTTTAAGTGCTCAAAGCTGACCATCCAGGCTTCTTCCGGGGTGCCCGACATTTGCAGGCCGGAAATCTGCAATGCGTCCGGGAGTTGCGTGCGGAGCTTCGTGACCAGTTCGGAAGGCGTGAGCGGCTTTGCTCCATCCTCTACTTCGACCCGATAAAAACCGGGATTCAGGGCACGGGTGATATCCTGCTCAAATACCAGCGCCGCCCCCGAAAGGCAGACGACGCTGATAATGATGCCGAATGGAATGGAAAACCAAAGATGAATCTTGGCGAATGCTTTTCTCATATTTCAAAATTAGTTTGTAGCGGCCAGTTTGCCGATGGCCGACACGCTGTTGTGGGTAATGATGGTCAACCCTTTGGTAGCTTTAGCCGTAGCCGGGTCTATCTTGTAGAGTGCCGGAGCCTCGCCGTCCTTGGTCGTGACAGGGACGTATGCTACCCCGTTTTCGCAGAAGGGGTCACCCAATGAAGAAATCTGCTCTTGGGCTGGCAATCCATCGGTTACTTGAGTCAGCTTACCGCTTTCGCCTTTGAATACGGCCAGTTCGTTGGTCGGCGCATTCTTGCCGCTCATCGTACCCTCGCTATACATTTGAAGCAAGAAGTAGTCGGCTGTGATATGCCAGCAGCGGAACATCGGATGACCCGTACCCTGTTCTTCAAGATTATAGTAGTAGTTGGCATCGAATTGAGTCTCTCCAGCTTTGATGCGGACAACGCCCGATGGCAGTTGGCCGGTAACTTTCTTCAGGTCGGCAGAAGAGGTAGCCGTACGCCCGTAACCCGGAGAGAACACGTAGAGGTCGCCGTTGTCGGCAGCCCAAATGGTCTGGTAGTATTGCGATTTCTTGCGTCCGCTGGCAAAGCCGATTTTATCGGTTTTTACGATAACCGGAGTTTCGTCGAAACTGTCTCCGCTGTAAATGGCGATGAAGGCATTGTCAGGATATTGGGTGGAAGGAATCTGCCCGGCTGTGTATTGACCGGAACCGCTGCCGCCGTCGCTAGTGGCGATGAGTGCCTGGTCCGTGACCTTTTCAGGGAAGGTGTTCACGCCATAGTGGCTCATGCCCATAGGAACGACTGAGGTATAAAGTTTGCCGTTTGCCTCCACGAAACCGGCAAAGCTGACAATCTCGCCGTTGCCGAGGAAGTTCTCGGCGATACGCTTACCGGTGGTTGTATTGCCCGAATGTACATTCAGATAATTGAACTGGAGATATTTGGCAAAATTGCCTTGGGCGTCTTTTTTCCTGCGAGCCGTCGTTGGTGGAGCAGGTGATGACATTATCGCCCCATGTACCGTATGTCGTGATACGGTTGAAAGTGTATTCGCGTGCTTCTTTTACCTTTCCGGTTGCGGCATTCAGGGCGTAAGAAGTTCCGGTTCCTGCATTTCCGTCATTGTATTGCAGCCCGAAGAGGTATTGTTGGCCGTAGAATATCCAATAGGACGCACCGATGGCTTCGGTACCGTTGCCCAATACCGTCACGGAGCCTTCGTCGAGTGATTCGCTGGTGACGAGATAAGTGCCTTCGTCGGCCTTGGCTGCTATGACGTATTTGCTTGTACCCGGAGTTGTGGTGCCGCCATTACCGTTGCCTCCGCCGGGAGTCGTGTCGTCATCGCTGCATGAAGTCAATGCGCCGCCGACGCAGAGGGCGGCAGCAAGCGCCCAAGTAAAGAATCTTTTTTCCATGTTTTTAATTATTTATTGAGTGAATGATGCTGTTTATTTCCCGAAGTAAACCCTTACCTTTCCATAGAAAGCCCGTCCGGCCTTTTGCAGGCTGTAATTGTCGTAAAGTTTTTCGTCCGTCAGGTTACGGCATTCGAGCGAAAAGTTGTAACGTCCCTTGGCCACACTGTAATTCAGTGTGAGATTGTGGGAGAACTGTTCGGGGACGCGTGCTTTGGTGTCCGGGTCGCCGAAGTCTTCCCAGTACAGGGGAAACTCGTGCTGGTAGTAGCTGTCGTAAGTGAGCGAGAGCATGTTGCCTTTGCCGAACAAGTCATGCCAATAGAATGATGCGTCGAAGTTGGCGTAGCGGTAGGGCTGGTTGGGGATGCGCTGTCCGTAGGTCAGCGAAGCCTGCCCCGTGCCTTCGGCCAACCGTTTCTCACGGTCGATGGCATCCATGCTGTTGAATGTTCCGCCCAAGCTGAACCAGTTCGCATAGCTGTAACGCAAGGAGACGTTGTATCCTTTGGTCTTGACCCGTCCGTGGTTCTCGTAGAATCCGAAGTCCATACCGCCCACGTTGTCCAATCCGCGACGGATGTAATCCTTCGTGTCGCGGTAGATGAGGCTTCCTTCCATGTACAGTCCGTGCTTACCGAATCGCGGAGTGTATCCGAGGTTGAAGTTGACATTGTCGCTTTTTTCGGGACGCAGGTTCGCCCGTCCGGCTTCCAGGTCCTCGTCACCGAAAAGTTCGTCGGTCGAGGGCAGGCGGTAAGCTTTCTCGTATGACAGCTTGGCCTGCAGGTTTTTCAGGATGAAGTAAGTTCCTGCTGCTCCATAGCCGAAAGCACTCGTTTTTTGCGATATCTGTATGTAATTGCCGATACCGTCGTCGCTTTGGGATACGGGGCCTTCGTTGTATTGGTTGTAATACTTGCCGAACACCGTGGCGTTCCATTTCTCTGTGGGCATGAAGCGGTAAGACAGTCCGGTGACGTTCTTGCGGGAACGCTTGGGGATGCTGAAGTCCGAGAGGCGCGAACTTCCTGCGACGTACGAACGGATGGTACGTTCAAAGGTACTCAGCACATAGTTGAGCGTGATCAGATGGGCGTGGCCGATGCGATAGTTGGCCGTGAGCGTACCGTTCCAGTTCTTGTTCTTGGCCTCGTTGTTCTGGTTGGATTGCTCCCCGGGTACGCCGGTATATTTCTGTTGTCCCAACCAGTTGTATTTGTAAGATGCCGTATCTATGTTGTGGGTGATGTTGTGGTTGTAGTTGACATTGGCCATGACATCGAGTCCCTCGACCCACAAGTTGCGTTTGCGGTATTCCAAAGAGGGAATGAACGAGAAGCCATGACGGTGTTTTTCTCCGAATACGACTTTCTGCAACACTCCGTTTTGTATCTCCTTATAAAAGTGGGTGTAGGTAAAGCCCAGCATCAGGCGGTCGGCCCATTTCTTGTCGGTCACCCCGATTTTGCCGCTCACGGCTTCGTTGTGGAAACGGTCGTTGAAACGTTTTATATGGTAAATCTTTGTCTTGTCAGTGTTCTCCAAGATACCGTCGTCGCTGAATTCCGTAACGTAGTAGTCAATGTAATAGTTGTTGTCCGAGAGATTCTGGAAAGCGTTGATTTCATACAGCAGACCGTTCTTGAATGACTGTCCGAAGTTGACGAAAGATTTGTGGGTGTTGAACGAGCCGTAAGAATAAGAGGCATCGGCAAACCGGCCGAGTTTCCTTTGGTTGGTGACGATATTGATGACCCCGCCCAAGGCATCGGTACCGAAACCTACGGGAACCACTCCGCGGTAGACCTCGATGCGTTCGGCGAAGTTCACCGGCAGGTTGTTCAGATTGAGGGCTGTTCCGGCTCCTTCCTGCGGCACGCCGTCGATAAAGACCTTGACGTGTTTACCCGTAAAACCGTCGAGCATGAGTTGCATGTCCGAACCCATTCCGCCCGTCTCGCGCAGCTTGACGCCCGGAACGGTGGTCAGCACTTCGGCCAGGTTCTTATTCAGTCCGGCCATACCTTTTAAGTCTACGGCCACTGCGTTGAATGCCGATTTGTTGATGCGGCCTACGTGGCTGGCTTCCACTTTCACTTCGGCCAGTTCCATATCTTTCTGGTGCATTTTGACATTCAACTTCTGGCGTTCGCCGTCCTGGAGAGTGACGGTACGTTCCACCGTGGCGTACCCCATAGCCTTAAACACCAATGTATGTTTTCCCGCATCGACTTTCAGATGATAGATCCCTTTTTCGTCGGGGCGTGTTCCGATAGAAGTCCCTTTGACTTGTACGGTAGCAAAGTCCATGATTTCGTTCGAAGTGGAGATCACCTTGCCTGAGACCATAGCCTGTTTCCGGGCTTGTCCTGAGAGGTGGTTTGTTCCTGCAATAAATGCCAATGTAAGGCTTAACAATCTGATTACCGTTTTCAATTTTTATGAGTTTAGGAGGTTTGTTTTGCGAATGCAAAGATACGGCTTGGACAGAGACTTTTGCAATCGTTCAAAATCAGTATTTACAACCGATTATTACTCAATATTTTATAGATAATAAGTCAGAAATATG
>ENA-OOXE01000734-OOXE01000734.1-human-gut-metagenome-genome-assembly--contig:-NODE-734-length-24421-cov-3.712386_pt1 | contig 24421 bp, 12 predicted proteins | sample MGYA00241585_ERZ501339 | MGnify/ENA primary metagenome ERZ501339 (study PRJEB25962, sample SAMEA1972463) | human gut metagenome | biome: human gut; feature: human-associated habitat; material: faeces...
CCCGGCGTGGCAGCAGGTCGATGACGGACAGTGGTACCTGCACATGTTCGCCAAGGAGCAGCCGGATCTGAATTGGAAGAATCCGGACGTGCACGAGGAATTCAAGAAAACGTTGAGATTCTGGTCCGACCACGGCACCGACGGCTTCCGCATCGACGTGGCGCACGGCTTGGCCAAGGACCTCGATTCCGTGCCGCTGGCCGACATGGATCCGGCCGCGGTGCAGCATGTGCTGCCGGCGGACGGCGCGTTCAGCCCGCTGTGGGACCGTCCGGAAGTGCACGACATCTACCGCGAATGGCGTCAGGTGTTCAACGAGTACAATCCGCCGCGTTTCGCCGTCGGCGAGGCGTGGGTGAAGGCCGAATCGCAGCATCTGTACGCGTCCACCGACGAGCTCGGCCAGGTGTTCAATTTCGAGTTCGCCGAAGCCAACTGGTTCGCCGACGAGTTCCGTACGGCCATTGCTGACGGCTTGCGCGCCGCCGAGGAAACGCACGGTTCCACCACGACGTGGGTTATGAACAACCACGATGTGCCGCGCAGTCCGTCGCGTTTCGGTCTGCCGCAGGTGAAGGACGCTCCGTACCACCAGCTGGCGCACGATTGGCTGTTGCGTGACGGAGAGACCTACCGCGAGAATCGTGAGCTCGGCACCCGTCGCGCCCGCGCAGCCGCGCTGATGGAACTGGGCCTGCCGGGTTCCGCCTACGTGTATCAGGGCGAGGAACTGGGCCTGTTCGAAGTGGCGAACATTCCGTGGGATCGTCTTGAGGATCCGACGCCGTTCAACACCCGTCGCAACTTCACCGACAAGGGTCGTGACGGGTGCCGTGCACCGATGCCGTGGAAGGCTGCCGATTGCGGCGAACCGGCTTCGTGGAGCCCGGACTTCATCACCGGCGGCACGTTCGGTTTCGGCCCGGAGCAGGGCGATTCCGCCGACGCGCACCTGCCGCAGCCGGCCTGGTTCAAGGATTTCGCGGCCGACGTCGAGGCCGATGACAACGGTTCCATGCTGCACTTGTACCGCAAGCTGTTGCAGTTGCGGCAGACGGTGCTGACGGCAACCGGAGACACGTCCGCCGACCTGCTGGACATGGGCGATACGGTGGTCGCCTACTCGCGTCCGGCCACGGAAGGCCGTCGATTCCTGTCCGTCACCAATTTCGGCGACGAGCCGATCGCCCTGCCGGACGATGCGGTCGCCATCGCCAATTCCGTGCCGTTGACGGACGACGGCAAGCTGGATAGCGATGCCTCAGTCTGGCTGCTGCTGGGCTGATCGACCGCTGAACCTAACTGCTCCCAAATCGCCTTGCGTATATGAAAAATTCCGGCCCTCCACAAGGAGGACCGGAATTTTGGTTTGTAAGGAAAGGGGAATGGTAAGTCTAAACGCTACTTCTCGCCGTTCATGATGGCGGCAAGCGATTGCACACGCGGCAGATCGAACACCTCATCGGTGTGCACCACCTTGAGGTCCGGGCCTGCCAGCGGCACACGCCAGTTGGAGTATTCACTGGACGTGCCCGGCTGGTTCTGCGTGCGCGTCTCGCCCACGCCATCCACCAGCGCGGCCTGCAGCAGCACGGACGGCGACTTGAGCAGCATCTTGTGCATCGCCTCGACGATTTCCTGGATGTGGCCTTCCACATCGCCCGCCACTTCCGGCGTGATCAGGCCGGACTCCACGAGACGGTCCATCATCGCGTCGCGTTCGTCGGTGGCGGAAGCCTGGAACTCCTCGACCGGGCCGGACAGCAGGTGCAGCTGTTCGCGCAGCTTGACGTGCTCGAACTGCAGGTAGCCGGCGGTCGGCGGCAGGTCGTGCGTGGTGACGGAAGCCAGCGCGTACTTGCGGTACGTGGACGGATCGGCGTACGGGTCGCCGGCGTTGGGGGAGTCGTCCACGCGGGCGAACCATTCCACCATGCAGCCCAGCAGGCCGTGCTCGCCGAGTACCGTGCGTACGTAATCAGGCACGGTGCCCAGATCCTCGCCGACCACCAAACCGTTCACGCGGGACGCTTCAATGGTCAGGATCGCGATCATCGCCTCATAGTCGTACGTAACGTACGCGCCACCGCGCGCGCCTTCGCCCTGCGGAATCCACCACAGACGGAATAGGCCGAGTACATGGTCGATGCGCACCGCGCCCGCGTGCGAGAACATGTTGTGCACCATCTCGCGGTACACGCCATAACCAGTTTTGGCCAGATAATTCGGATTGAACGGCGGCTGGCCCCAATCCTGACCCTGCTGGTTGTAGAAGTCCGGTGGGCAGCCCACGGTTACGCTGCCTACTGCGAAACGTTCCGGATTCCACCACACGTCCGCGCCGAGCGAGTGCACGCCCACGGCCATATCCTGCATGAGGCCGAGTGCCATACCGCTGTCACGGGCGGCGTTCTGCGCGGCTGTCACCTGCTCGTCGGCGATCCACTGCAGCCAGCATTCGAAATCGACCATATCGGCGTGCTCGCGCATGAGCTCCACCACTTCAGGCGAATCGCGGTTCGTGTCCTTGAACCACGTGCCTTCCCACGGCGCGCCCCACACCTGGAACGCCACCGACCATGCGGCGAACGCGCGCAGATCCGGACCCGCGGCCTCCTTGAACGCGTCGAACGCGGCCTGACGCTCGACGGAACGCGGCACGTTGTACACAAGCTGCAGCGCCTGGCGCTTGTGCCACCAAGCGGAATTGATGTCGAGCGGCTCGATACTGTCGTTGGCTGGCGAGACTTCCGCGTGCAGACGCGCCACTTCGGCCTGGTCCGCCTCGTTGAGTTCCGCATATTCAGCGATATCCTGCGGACGGATGTACGTCACATTGAGAAAACGACGCGATTCGGGAAGATACGGCGACGGCTCCAGCGGCGGCACCGGCGCGGTGGCGTGAATCGGGTTGATAAGCATGAAATCGGCATGCGATTTCGTTGCCGCGTCGGACAGCAGCAGCTTCAGATCGCCATAGTCGCCCACGCCCCAGGATTCAGCGGAACGGATGGAATACATCTGTGCCATCCAGCCCCAACGTTGCTTTTCCGCTACTGCTGGCGGCAGTTCGATGCGTGCCGGTGCGCAGATCAGCGCGGCTTCGGCGTGCAGCGGGCCGGCATCGACGGCCAGCGTGTGGTAGCCGGCGGGAATATCGTCCGGCAGCGTCAGTTGCAGCGAGCCGTCATCTGCGTTCGAGCCCGTCAGATACGCGGTCAGATCGCCCGCATATTCCGTGCCGTCTTCCAACGTCAGCTTCAGCGCCACGTCGTTTCCTTTCGCGCGGATTGGCGTGACGGCTTCCTTGCCGATGAACTTCACGACGGTCGGCTCAACAAGTGTGTCTGCGATGCGCTGCTGGGTCGCCGCATAGGAGGCGGTGATCGCTTCGTCGCTGGATGCGTCCACGCCGAGTGCGGCCAATACGGAGACGAGCACTTCGTCGCGGATTTCCACATAGGTGCCGAGCTGGTCGATATACGACGTGGAAATGCCATTGAGCTTGGCGAGCTGGATAAGAGGCCGTGCGATGCGTTCTGCGCTTTCGGTCTGCTGGGTCTGTGTCATAGGTCCCTTCTTTCCGCGCCGTTTGTGACGGCTGACATGCTACATTGCTTGCGATTGCCGCAGCTTCGATGCTGGTGGCATTCGCACCAAAGATAACTATATCACGGTATGATATCGTTTTCAAAGCGTGTTTTGCGGTAAGAGAGTGTTGCTATATTGCGATTTTGCTCTAATTTCAGGAATATAGATAACCGGAATTGTTTTTCCATATTGACTATCGTTTGCAATACGAAGGCGCAGCGCTCCGCATTGCAAACGATTATTCCAACGGGGCATTGCTCGTCTGCTACTCGGCTTCGAGAATTGCAAAGCTTTGCAGACCTAGACGCAGCGAAGTGCCGCTAATTTCGTTTTCGCCGATGCTGAAAATCGTCCGATAACTACCATCTGGTAGCTGCAAAGCTTTGCAATCGCGGCTTGGATTGACGGCTATGATCAGCTTCTGCAGGTGGGTGGAACGCTCGAAAACGAACACTCTATCGCGTTCGATTGCATGGAACGTAGCCCCCGACCGCAAGGCGTCGCATTCCCCCTTGACGTGGAGTATGGAGCGCACCGTATGCCACAGTGATTCGGCGTCGGCCTGCTGTGCGGCGACGGTCGGGGCGTCGGCGGACGGGTCGGCGGGCAGGTAGCTGCCACCGGTCACATCGCCAGCCCGAGTGTCCGATTCTGCAGAATCGGACACGTGAAGTGCTCCGGATGCGTCGTTCGCACCCCACTGCATCGGTGTGCGCGAACCGGTGCGCACGTAGCCGCCTTCTTTGCCGGGCAGTGCGCGGTATCGCATGCCGATTTCGTCGCCGTAATACAGGAACGGCACGCCCGGCATCGCGAACAGCGTGCAGTATGCCAGGGCGATTTCGCGCTGCGACAGTCGCGGCGCCACGCGTGCGGTGTCGTGGTTGCAGGTGATGAAATTAAAATTTCCGTCGGCCGTTTCCGCTTCGCGCAGACGCGGCTCGTACTCGTCCAGGAATTCGCTGATCGGCGTGCCGGAATCGGCGTTGAAATAGCTCTTGTCGCCCTTGCGGCTCAACGGGTCGTCCACGTTGCGCAACAGCATGTTGTAGCCGTTGGGAACGCCGTCCCAACGCCAATCGAGATAGAAATCCATGTCGAAGCCGGCGGCCATCGACTCCTCTGGCCGTCCCCATTCCGAAACGAACGCGGCTTCGGGGAAGGCCGGGCGGATCCGGGCGAACATGTACTGCCAGGTGCGGATGGTGTAAGGCTTGCCCTCATCGTCCTTTTTGACGAGGCTGTCGGCCATATCCACGCGGAAGCCGTCTGCGCCACGGGAAAGCCAGAACCGCATGACGTCCACCATCGCGTCGCAAGTGGCCTTCGCGTCCGGACCAAGGGCTGGCTTCTGCCAGCTACGTTCGGGGTGCGCGAAACCGTAGTTGAGCGCCGGCTGGCATTTGAAGAAGTTCAAGATGTAGGTACCGTTGCGGGGCGATTCGCCGCCGATGAATGGCAGTCCGTCGCCACCGGAGATCCATGAGTCTGTCCAGATGTAGCGGTCGGAATAATTGTTTCGTTCGACCTTGCAACTGCGGTGGAACCACTCGTGTTCCTCGCTGGTGTGGCCTGGCACGAGATCGAGGATCACGTGCATGTCGCGCCGGTGGGCGGCGTCGAACAACGCAATGAGATCGTCGTTGGTGCCGTAGCGTGATGCCACCTTTTTGTAGTCGCGCACGTCGTAGCCGGCGTCTTTGAATGGCGAGTCGAAACAGGGATTGAGCCAGATCGCGTTGCATCCGAGATCCTTGATGTAGTCCAGTTTTAAAGTGATTCCGGGGATGTCTCCGATGCCGTCGCCATTGGAGTCGACGAAGGACTGTGGATATATTTCATAAAAAATTGCGTCGGCAAGCCATTTGGGGTGGGGGTGTTTCGCGGGGGGAAGCATGAGGGTGTGTCTCCTTGATATTTCGCGGTTTGCGGTGTTTCTTTGAAACAATCATAACGCTGAATTGCAAACGTTGGCAGAAACGTGCTACACTAACAATCACTGATACATTTTTGGTGGCCCCAGTGTTGTTGGTAATCATCCAAGAACGATGATGTGAACGTATGCAGGGTTTTGGTCCGTACCATTTAACCGGAGATGTTGAGGAACACAAGGTTATGTGAGGAAAGGAAGATCAATGAAGATCGATTGGAAGAAGGCAATCGGACTTACTGCTGCCGTTTCTATGCTGGTTCCGCTCGCTGCGTGCGGTGGCTCCTCCGACGGTGGCGATAAGAACGCTTCCGGCTCCACCGAGGCCGTCACGCTGAGCGTGTGGGCCCCGCAGGAAGACCAGGCCAAGGACACCAACTGGCTGGGCAAGGTCGAAGAGAACTTCGCCAAGGCGCATCCGGAATACAATATCACGTGGAAGAATGACGTGGTCTCTGAAGGCGATGCTTCCAAGCAGGTCAGCACTGATCCGTCCGCGGCGGCCGATGTCTATATGTTCGCTTCCGATCAGTTGGGTGTTCTAATGGACGCCAAGGCCATTGGCCAGCTGGGCACCGACGCTGAGAAGCAGGTGAAGGAACAGAACGGTGACCTCGAAGTCAACTCCGTCACCGGCACCGATGGCAAGCTCTATGGCGTGCCGTACACCGACAACACGTGGTTCATGTACTACAACAAGTCCAAGATCACCGAGGATGAGGCCAAGGACTTCGATACCATCCTTTCCAAGGCCAAGGTCGCGTTCTCCCTGCAGAATTCTTGGTACATCAACGGCTTCTATGATGGCCTGAGCCTGTTCGGCGAGAAGGGCAATGATGCTGACGCAGGCATGGTCTTCCCGAAGGACGGCGCCGATATCACCTCTTATCTGGTTGATGTGGTCGCCAACCCGAACTTCTCCAACGACGATGGCGCTTCCGGCCTCGCAGCCATCAAGGATGGCTCCGCCGACGTGCTGTTCTCCGGTACCTGGTCCGCTAAGGACGTGAAGGAGGCCCTGGGTGACAACTACGCCGCCACCTCTCTGCCGACCTTCACCGTGAACGGCCAGAAGAAGCAGATGAAGTCCTTCGCCGCCACCAAGGCCGCTGCTTACAACCCGAACGCCAAGAACCCGAAGGCCGCCGCTCAGTTCGCGGCTTACCTCGGCTCCACCGAAGCTCAGAAGCTGCACTACGAGATGCGCGCCATCCCGCCGACCGACAAGTCCCTGTCTGATCTGACCACCGACGACGTCGCAGCCAAGGCCCAGTCCGACACCATGGCCAACACTGCTCTCCTGCAGTCCGGTCTGTCCGGCATGAACGATTGGTGGACTCCGGCCGAAACCTTCGGCAAGGCCCTGGTCAACAAGGAAATCACCAAGGACAACGCTGCCGCCAAGTACCAGGATTGGGTCAAGCAGGCCGGTGGCAAGATCGCTGAGTGAAATCAGTAATCCTAAAAATCCAATAACTGAAGAATGCAGGTGGTTGGCACTGCCAAATCCCCCCAGCCATCCTGCAGCTTTGAGAGACGCTTCGAGTCGCGGTGTCTCTCTCCACTTTGCATAGTGGCTCACTCCTCCTCCGAGCTTTGCATTCCCGGGCAAGGTTTTTAAATTCTCCTTCCCCTTGTCCGGGAGCAAAGCTTTTTTTATCTTTCAATATCCATATGAGAGGGCAGTCGAAATGACAGCAACAACTCTTTCCCCACGGTCAGATTAGTAGAAGAACTCTTTCCCCACGGGAGATGAAGCGCCTTCGGAAGCAGGGTGCTGATTATGTTTCTCCGTCGCCTTACACGGTAAGGGCGGCGTTCCGGCGTGGTGACCTGTTCACTAAGCTTTCCGCAGTGGTGTTTGGTCTTGGCGATATCGTGCGCAAGCAGTATGTCAAGGGCATTGCCATGCTGGCGCTGGAAATCGCATACTTCGTGTTCATGGCAATCAATGGTGTGGACTATCTTTCCAAGTTGCCGACCTTGGGCACCAATGCAGGCGGCAAGAAGCTGGTCGACGGCTTCTGGGTCTACACCGAACCTGACCGTTCCGTGGTCATCCTGTTGTATGGTGTCGCCACTCTGGTTATCACCGCTGCCTTCATCGGCCTGTGGGTCATGTCCGTGCGCTCTGCATACAAGTCCCAGGTGCTGCTCGAGGAGAACGGCAAGGCTCCGAGCTTCATGGACGATGTCCGCGAGCTGCTCGATGCCAAGGCGCACGTTCTGCTGATGTTCCTGCCCACGCTGGGCATCGTCGTGTTCACCGTGCTGCCGTTGATCTTCATGATTTCAATGGCATTCACCAGCTATGACCACAAGCACCTCGTGCTGTTCCACTGGGTCGGCTTTGAGAACTTCGCCAAGGTTTTCTCCAACAGCGGCGGCACTGTTAACGCTGCACTGTTCGGACGCGTGCTGGTGTGGACCTTGGTCTGGGCTTTCTTCGCCACTTTCCTGAACTTCTTCTTCGGCATGTTCGTGGCCATGATCATCAACCGCAAGACCACCCACTTCAAGGGTTTCTGGCGCGCATGCTTCTCCATGTCCATCGCCGTTCCGCAGTTCGTGTCCCTGTTGGTCATGCACACCATGCTCCAGCCGCAGGGTGCGGTGAACCGCATGCTGCAGACGTGGGGTTGGATTGACGGCCCGTTGCCGTTCTTCACCAACGCCACTTGGGCCCGCGTCACCGTGATCATCATCAACCTGTGGGTCGGTATCCCGTACACCATCATGCAGATCACCGGTATTCTGCAGAACATTCCGGCCGACCAGTACGAAGCGGCGAAGATCGACGGTGCCAACTGGTGGCAGATCTTCACGAAGATCACCATGCCGTACATCATCTTCGTGCTCACTCCGTACCTGATTACCACCTTCACGGGCAATGTGAACAACTTCAACGTCATTTACCTGCTGTCCGGCGGCGATCCTACGCCATTGGGCGATTCCGCAGGCTCCACTGATTTGCTTATCACCTGGCTGTACAAGCTGACCGTGGACAAGCAGGATTACAATCTCGGTGCCGTGATCGGCATCATGACCTTCGTCGTGTTGGCCATCGTTTCGCTGATCACCTACCGCAATTCCGGCTCCTATAAGAATGAGGAGGCATTCCGATGAGCAACAAGCATTCCGCAACCAAAGTGGAAAGCCACGGCCTTCTGCACGACCAGAAGATCCGCCGTATCACCGGCGACGTGTTCGCCCACTTGTTCCTGGCCATTCTGGCCGTCATCTGGCTCGTCCCAATCGTATGGGTGTTCGCGGAGTCGTTCAATAAGAACACCGCCCCGTACACCAGCTCCTTCTTCCCGAAGGAGTGGACTCTGGACAACTATAGGGTGCTGTTCACCGACCGCAACGTGTTGGACTTCCCGAAGATGTTCGGCACTACGTTCATCATCGCCTGCTTCACCTGTGCGATTTCTCTGATCTTCGTGCTCTCTGTGGCATACTGCATGAGCCGTATGCGTTTCCGTGTGCGCAAGACTTTCATGAACGTTGTGCTGATTCTTGGCATGTTCCCGGGTATCATGGCCGTCACCGCCATCTACTTCATCTTGAAGGCCTTGGGCCTGTCAAGCGGCACCATGACTACCGTGGCGTTGATTCTCGTGTACTCCGCCGGTTCCGGCGCTGGCTTCTACGTGATGAAGGGCTATATGGACACCATTCCGACCTCGCTGGACGAAGCCGCCCTGCTCGACGGTTGCACCCGTTTCCAGGTGTTCCATAAGATCATCATCCCGATCTGCAAGCCCATGATCGTCTACCAGGCCATCATCGGCTTCCTGACCCCGTGGCTCGACTTTGTCATGGCCAAGGTGATCTGCCGTACGCAATCCAACTACACCGTGGCATTGGGCCTGTGGCTCATGCTGCAGAAGGAATATATCCAGAACTGGTTTGCCCGCTTCGCCGCGGCCGCGGTCGTGATCTCCGTTCCGATCGCCATCCTGTTCATTGTGATGCAGCGCTTCTATCAGGAGTCCATGTCGGGCTCCGTGAAGGGCTAAAGAAAGGCAAAGGATATGACGCTCGTAGACAGCTTCGCACAGCCGAACACGAGCGTCGCCGAACCGTTCCCGCTGTGTCTGGAACGGCTGCTGGGTGCCGTTGTTACTGAAACCGGCACCCAGTTCGCTCTCTGGGCTCCTTCCGCACAGAAGGTGACCCTGAGACTGTTCTCGCGTGGCTCCATGGGGGAAAGCGGCGACGCTCTGATTGGACAGTACACGATGCGTCCGGAATCCGATGGTTCCTGGACGTACGATTTCGCCGACAACATGCACGGCGTGTATTACGACTTTTTGATCGAACGCGATTGCGGTTCCGTCGACCGCATCGCCGACCCGTGGGCGCGCGGGGCCGGTGTGAACGGCCGGCGCAGCATGGTCGTGGACTTCAGCCGCACCAATCCGGATGGTTGGTACCGCGACCATATGCCGGACGTGCCGCTTGCGCAGACGGTGGTCTGGGAAACCCATGTGGGCGATTTCAGCAATGATCCCGCCGGCGGTTTCCCCGAATCGCATCGGGGCAAGTATCTGGCGTTCACCGACGACGGTACGTCTCTGGACGGGCATCCCGACTTTCCCACGGGCATCGCATATCTCAAGAAACTTGGCGTCACCGCGGTGCAGCTCATGCCGATTTACGATTTCGGTTCCGTGGACGAAGAGACCTGCGATCGCTACAACTGGGGGTACGATCCGGTCAATTACAACGTGCCGGAAGGCTCGTATTCCACCAATCCGTTCGACGGGTCGGTGCGCATCCGCGAAGTGAAGCAGATGGTGCAGGCGCTGCACAACGCCGGCATCAAAGTGATCATGGACGTGGTCTACAACCACATGTTCTCGCCCGATAATTGGTTTGAGCGGTCGGTGCCGGACTATTTCCTGCGCCGTAAGCCCAACGGCGCGCTGGCCAACGGATCCGGCTGCGGCTGCGATATGGCCACCGAACGCAAGATGTTCCGCCGGTTCATCGTGGAATCCGTGACGTTCTGGGCGCGCGAATACCACATGGACGGCTTCCGTTTCGACCTGATGGGTCTGATCGACGTGGACACCATGAATGCCGTGCGTGCTGCTCTGGATGAGATTCCCGGCCGTGGACGCGACATTCTCATGTACGGCGAACCGTGGTCCGCGGGCGCCACCGCGCCGCTGCCCAGCGACACCGTGCTGGCTGACAAGTCAGGCCTGTCGAAGCTTGACAGTCGCATCGGCCACTTCTGCGACACCACGCGAGACACCATCAAGGGCCATGTGTTCTTCTCGGACCGCCCGGGTTATGTGAACGGTGGCATGCACGAGAACGTAGCGGCTGCGCGTGAGGCCGTGGACGCGTGGCGTCGCGGCAAACATTCGGAAGGAGTGGCAGGCCAGGTCATTCAATACGTGTCCGCGCACGACGACCTCACGCTGTGGGACAAGTTGTGCGCGAGCTTTGCGGCTGGTTCGTTGGGCAGCACCGTGGCCGAAGGCGTTAACGAAAATACCGTGGATGTGCCAAAAGTCATGTATGACGCCGATTTCTCGGCGGAAGGGCTGGCCGGTGTCGGTCCGCAGATTGCGGCCGCGCTGACCGACGTGATGGACGCCAACAAGCTGGCTGTGGGTATCACGCTTACCTCCGCTGGCATCCCGTTCATGCTGTCCGGCGAGGAGTTCGCACGTACCAAATTCGGCAGCTCTGATTCTTACGATTCCGCCAAAGAGCTTAACTGGCTCGATTGGAACCGTGCATGGCAGAAGCGCGATTTGATTGAGTATTACGCGAAGTTGATTGCATTGCGCAAGTCTGATCCACAGTGGTTCGACGGCAATCGCAATATCGTCGATACGGAAGGCGACGAACTCGTGTTCCGCGTCGGCGATTATCTGATGGCCGCCAATCCAGGCAGACACGTCGGCGTTATTGACGTGGCCGTAACGGGTTTGGAACCGATTGGCGGAATACGGAGATACTGGTGTGGTCTCGGCTCGTCCGTCAGTCCGGTGGAAGGCAATGTGAGCGCAGGTGATGGCGATTATTTGATTGTTCCACCGCATACGTTTGCAATCTGGCGGTTGCAGTAATACTCTCAGTAGGGAAGCTACAAAACGGCGACAAAGCTGCGGTCGCCGTAACCGATACGGCAATGGGGCCGGAAAACCAGAAAGGATACGACAGTGGGAATCGGAGCGCGCAATCCGCGGTACGAGGTGGTGTTTTTCGACCTGTACGGAACGCTGATCGACATTCGTACCGATGAGCAGAGCGAGGCCGCATGGCAGGCGCTGTACGATTGCGTGACCGAATTGGGCGCGCAGTACGAATCCGTCGACGTGATGCGCGACCAGTTCGAAAAGCTCGAAGCCCGCGAAATGGTCCACCAAGCCGACCGTGCAATCGTCCGCAACGGGTGGGACGAATTCGACATCCTGCCGGTCTACCGGTCCCTGCTCATGAATCGCAGCGAGGAAGCGGAAAAGAAACTCGCGCTACCGCAGGCCGCGCTGAAAGCCGCATGGGCGTTCCGCCAAGGCAGCACCAGCCTGTTCCGGCTGTACCCCGGCGCGCTCGACATGATCGAACAACTGCAGGACGCCGGCATGGTCGTGGCGCTGCTGAGCAACGCGCAGGCCTGCTACACACGCCCCGAACTGGAAGAGACCGGCCTTGCCAGCGTACTGGACGACGTGATCATCTCCAGTGAAGAGAAAATCCGCAAGCCCGCACGCGACCTGTACATGCTGGCGCTCGACCGTGAATTCGTGACCGCCAAGCACGCGCTCATGGTCGGCAACGACGAGCGCAACGACATCATCGGCGCCAATTCCGCCGGCCTCGACGCGGCATACTTCCGCACGGAAATTTCACCGGCGGACGACCCGGACGTTTCGGCACATGCGGTATGTTCGTTTACCGGAGCCGACTACGACGGGCTGCTGAAATTCGTGCTGGACGCATAAGGCGCGCGGTGGGCGCTGAGCTTAAATCGCATGGGACGTGCGGGAAGCCGCTGTGGCGTGCGGGAAAGTCGCAAGGAAAAGTCGCAAGTCGTAAAAGGCATACGTGCGTAAGGCGTGCGTAAGGTGCACGTGCCACGTGCGACGCGCGGAAAAATCGCAATAGGAGGACATATGGAAGGCTATGCCGAGCAGGGAGCTCGAACCGATTCGACCGACCAAATCGGATTCGGCGGCGCTCGCCGCAACAGGAAAAAGCGTCGCGGACTGACGGTGTTCCAACTTAAGGTCATCGGCGCGGTGGCGTTGGCCTTGTCCGCCGGCAGCACCACCATCGTGCCGCTGTTCTTCGGCTCCGATACCAACAATATGACGTCGCTGACGGCGATGGTCCTGAGCGAAGTGGTGTCCTGGTTCGCCATTCCGATCTACGCGTGGCTGTTGGTGCAGGGTTTCCGTGAAACGCACAGCCGGGTCGCGTACGGCCTGCAGCTGTTCATTCTCGCCGTGGTGTGCGAGGTGCCGTACGACCTCGCCACATCGCATAAGGCTTTCGACCTGGGCTCGCAGAATCCCGTTTTCGGCCTGTTCGTTGCGTTTGTTGTGCTTGCCGCGCTCGATTGGGTGGCGTCGCGCTATCAGAAGGTCATGAAGGTGCTGTTGTCGGTCGGACTGGTGGTGATTGGTCTGCTGTGGGACCTGCTGCTGCGTATCGGCCTACGCCAGCACATGATGAGCATCGGTTCGGTGACGCTTGGCTTCGTGCTGATTTTCGCTCTGATGCGCCAGTATGAGAATTCGATGATGTTCACAGCCGGCCTGTTCGGCGCCGTGATGATGATCGCGCCGGGCGTGGGCGTGGCGTTCGTGCACTACTACAACGGCAAGCTGGGCTATAAGCATCAGTGGACGAAATGGGCTTTTTACGCGGTTTACCCGGTTATTTTGATAATTTGTGCGATTTGTGCAACACTGGCGTGATTTTTGACAACGTTCGCAGTATGATAGAAACAGATTGAGAGAGCATCGCCGCTCAAGCGAGTGTTTCCAAGGCTGGGAACGTTTGTGATTATGATGCAGAAACCGCAAAGGGGTTGAGAGATGGATAGAGCAGGCATTCGCGAGGTGGCCAAGGCCGCGGGTGTGTCGATTTCCACGGTATCGCGCGCGTTCACGCGGCCGGAACTGGTGTCCGAACGTACGCGCCGCAAGGTGCTGGAAACGGCGGACAAGCTTGATTTCAACATCTCCCGTTCCGCCACGTCGCTGAAATCCGGCCAATCGTACCGTGTGGCGATGCTGATGAATGAAGAGATCACTAGCTGGTTCAATACGGAAGTGTTCGCTGGAATCGAATCCGTCATGCATAATGCCGGGTATGACGTATCGCTGTTCCAGCACGTCGACACCGCCGAAAACCGCCGCGACTTCTTCACGAATCTGCCCGTCCGCCGCAACGTGGACGCCGTATTCGTAACGTCGTTCGGCGTGGGTCCGAAGGAAATCCAGCAGCTCAAACGCATCCACGTGCCGATCATCGGCATCAATACGCCGACGCAAAACGGCTTCGACGCCACCATCTCCATCGACGATGAGGACGGCATGTTCACCGCCGCCCAGCATCTGATCAATCTGGGGCACAAGAATATCGTGTACGTGTGCTCCGATGCGGTCGATTCCATTAATTCCTCCATCGATGCGCGAGGACAGGGCTTCATCCGCGCCTGCAAGACGATGGGGGCCTCCCATGACTTCAAGTGGCGCGTCGTCTCTGTGCCGCGTGGCAAGACCTTCGCCGACTCGGCGTTGACCGCGCTGCTTGCGTTGGACGAGTTCCCGGACGCGATCTGCTGCCAGATGGATATGATGGCGATTCCGCTGGTGTTGCGTTTGGAACGTTACGGCCACCACACGCCGAGTGACTATTCGATTATCGGCTTCGACGATTCGCCGTACGCCGACACTGTGAGCCTGACCACCATGCGCCAGGATCCGTATGCGATGGGTCGCGCGGCCGCGCAGAAGGCCATGAAGCTCATCGAAGGTGAGCCGCTCGAGAACGCGCATGAGATTGTGCGTGCACAGCTTGTGCTGCGTGGCACCGATTCCGTGTATGGCACTGGCCGCTGAGAGCCGAGTCTCATTGTCCTTCCGCAGCCCGTCAATGCCGACGGGCTGATTGTGATGGCCTGGGGTGGATTGATAAGGGATACCCCCACTGTAGTCACGGTGTGTGGCATACGTTTTCAGGAAAAAATGAAACAATTTGCAGTGATGTGTTTCATGACACGCCAATCGGGGGCTGATGAATGATGAATTTCATTCAATGATCAGCATGTGTTTTTGATTTTGCAATCGTTGACAAACCTTTGAATATCAGGCTTTAAAGCGTTGTCCCCGTGAGAGGGGACGAAAAAACGTATCGGGGGAGGGGGTGTGGGTTCTTTCTGTTTCATTTTGTTTTCATAACTGCAAAGGTTATCATAGTAAATCGTAGGTCAGAGAAAAAGGGAAAACAGAGGTTTCCGGCTGTGTTGCCGGAGATGGGAACAGCGCAGAAGCTATACGTAAAACAGAAGTGATAACGGCATTATGCAAAGGATATCAACCCTCGAGTTGAGGGGCTCAGAAGGGTGAACACTTTGCGGATAGGGGACAAGATGAGGCAATGGCGTAATGGTGCCGGCAACGCACCACGACACTATGCAGGAACGCGATCGGCAACCGGTTGCGCGCTTTCGCGTACCCGCTCCCTGACCGCCGCCGCCATAGCGGTAGCCATGATGGCCACCGTCGCAGTAACTTCCCTCCTCCCCGCCTACAATGCCAAAGCTGACGAAAACAGCTTGACGGATGGTTCCAAGTGCACTCCGACCTCGTATACGCTGGGTGACGCCTCTGGCGTGGCTAGCGAGGATACAGGTGTGGCAACCTACGTAGGTCGTGACCTTTACGTCGGTAAGCACGCGAATAATAACACAAACATCAGCAATGATAATGATGTTGATGGCTCGTATGCGGTAGAGGCCGAAGGTCTTACCGTGGTCAACGGCAAACTGGTCATGAGGCCGCTGAAGGATTCGTGGAAAGCTCCGGATTCCTCTGGCAAGTACTACAGCGCCGGCTTCCGCTGGGGCACCGTCGGTTTCGGCTCGCAGTTCCGTCCTGGCGATGGGAAAACCGTGCTTGCGGTTGGCGGTGTAGGCTCCGGTATCAGCAGCCTTTCCTCGGGCAATGCGCAAGGCAACGTCGGCGCATACGGCAAAGGCGGCTTCGTCGGTCAGAGCTACACGGAATGGGACAAGAGTAATGGTTACCAGCCTGTGGCAAAATCCGCGCAGGGTTATAAATACAAAGCTTCCATCGCCGGCAACGAAACCAAGTGGAGCACCAACACAAGCCGTTCCTCCATCGTGGCCGCACAGGGGCATTGGAACAATGCTGCCAATAACGACGTTACCTTCAATGCATTAGAACCGCTGAAGGACGTGAACGGCACCGATTACACAAATTATACGGAAGCCTACCTCAAATCCAAGCTTTCCGAACCTTTGTCCAAACTGCAGGTCACTGGTACCGTCAATGACTCCGAAACGGCGCCGGAAGACACTGCCACCCGCTACAAATACAACTACGATAAAACGAAGGATCCCGTCAGCTTCCAGTTCACCTATAATGGAGGCTTCACTACCGTCGATACGAAAAGCGTAAGAAATAACGAGAAGCTCATCACCTTCACCGGTGATAACCAATCCGCCACGCAGGTGTTCTCTCTCACCAGTGAGCAGCTTTCCTCCGCCGGCTATCGTGGCGTCGATTTCAAATTCGTCAATATCCCCGATAACGCCTCCATCGTGATCAATGTGTCGGGCGACAACATTGACTTCCACACCGGCTGGCGTTTCTGGTGGAACAATACCGACATCGGCGGTGGCTTCTCCAAGGCGGAACCAGAAGAAGTCCGCAAGCTGTACTCCTCCGTGGCTCAAAAGATTATGTGGAACTTCAAGGACGCCAAAAACGTTACCATTCGCGGCGGCGTGGCCAATGAGAGCAACAGCGAGATTGACGGCAACTATCAGTCCAAGAACACCACTGATGATCCTGCGGCCGCAATGCTCGGCAGCATCCTCGTGCCGAACGGCAGCTTCGAATCACACGTGAGCACCAATGGCCGTGTGTACGTCGGCCAGGACTTCATGATGTACAATCCGACCGCAATCGCATATGAGAACGATAAAGCAGGTTGGGAAGGCAAGACCGCCTCCGTGCTCAACATGGACCAGGAGCGCCACAACCTGCCATGGAACGGCCAGATGACCGCCAAATGCCCGGCCATCCAGTGGAACAAGGCGAACTCCGCTGGCGAAGCGTTGAAGGGCACCACTTGGAATGTGTACGGCACCCTTGAGGCTGCAAAGGCTGAAACATCTTCCTTGGGCACCATCACTGATGGCGAGTTCACCGATGGCAATGACGCGGATGGCACCATCAAGTTCGAAGACGTCGCCAAGAGCGCCAAGTACTTCGTGAAAGAGTTCGCTACCAACAGCACTGAATACACGAAGGTTAATCCGTATATCTATCAGATCAATACCGGTGACGATGAAGACACTCACACGAATATTGTGCACGTGTATGACGCCGACGGTAAAGAAGTCTCCGGCAGTAATGCGGATAAAAAGCTGACCGATTCCAGAGCGATTATCAACGAGAAGGAAGGTGCCACGCTGGAATGGTCGAAGGTCGACGCTTCCGACCCTACCAAGGTGCTGTCCGGCTCTGAATGGCAGTTGCAGAAGAATAATGGCTCTAACGAGGCGTATCAGATCACGGATTCCACCAAAGCCGTCGATAAGGTTACGATTCAGTACAATGGCAATGTCGTCCCGACTGAAGGTATTTCGCTAACCTACAATGTTGCTGTTGATTTGACCGCGATTGTCACTGGCACGGACGGTGGCACGGATGGCGTACCTCAGGCCGTGAAATGGAGCAGTAGCGATCCGGCTGTTGCATCGGTGAACGATGGCACGGTACTCGGCTTGAAGAACGGGGCAGCCACAATAACCGCATGCTCCGTTGCGGATAGCGCGAAGTGCGCGACGGCAACCATTACCGTCACCGGTGCTCCTGCCGATACGAAGAACACCACCACGTTCTACTTCAAGGCGGATGGTTACGCTTCCGGCAACACGAAACTGCGTTATCGTCTGTTACCTGCGGAAGGGAATGAAGGTTGGAGCACAGAGGGCACGGATCCTGTGCTGTCCAATGTTACCAATTGTTCCGGCTGGCTGAGTGTTACGATTGACAACCCTGGCCTTAAAGCTGTGGAATTCCTGTTCTACCAAGGTGATAGTTGGTATCACAGTGGCAGTGCAAGTAGCAGTTCGAACTTTACTCTTTCGGCGGGTCAATCGGCAGTGGCCGTACAGGACTATAAGGCTGTCAACGGTGCTCCTTCCGGCTGCAGTGCCGGCGGTGGCTCTGGTAGCGGCGGAAGCACCACCACTGGTACCGTCACCATCTCTGGCTCTACGGAGGTTGGCCTCAACAAGTCCATCAAGTTGAAGGCCACTACAGATCTGGCCAACGATACCATCACATCGTGGTCCAGTGGCGACACCAGTGTTGCTACTGTAACGAGTGACGGTAAAAACGCTACCGTTGTCGGCAGGAAGGCCGGCAGGTCCACCATTACCGTGGTGACCTCTTCTAACGCCATGGCTTCCGTCACCATCACAGTGAGGGATGACTCCACCATCAACGTGTACTTCCAGAAGTCCACGGTCAATTGGAAAGAGTACTACCTGCATTATCAGCCAAAGACCGGCACGAACTGGCCTGCGGTCAAGATGACGGATGCGGGCGATTGCAGTGGCTACGTGGTTGCGAGCATCCCGAAGGCGAACGTTGTAGCGAATCATGGCTATTACTTCCGCAATGGTGCTAGTCCGGACAGCGATGGTTGGTACAACAGCAACGGTCAAAACGCGGAAGGTGATCCGTTCAAATTCTGGAGTGGCACCTACACCGACATGTACGTGAACACCAATTCCGACAAGCAGCCAACGAAGCCGAAGAGTTGTCATGTCGCCTCTTCTGCCGCGAAGGTGAGGGCTCGCGTGTCCACTGCGGTGCTGAAGTCCAGCAAGACAGATGTGATCGCCGTCAACGATGCCGAGGGTTCCGGCACGAGTGCGGCTCCCATCGTCTACTCCTGCGGCGACGCGCTCGGCAAGTGCGATATGAACGCTAAGGCTGGCTATTTCAAGGTGGTCGACCTTGAAGACGGTACGTACACGCTCACCGAAACGGTTGCGCCGAACGGCTACACCGCTGGCGGTCCGTATACGGTGAAGATTGCGAATGGCGTGGCTAGCATCACTAATGCTTCGGAGAGTGCGATTACTGGCAACAAGATTCCGAATGCCCGTAATACTGGTGCGATTTTGTGGAACAAGGTTTCCTCTGATTCTAAGAACGATCAGAAACTCGGCGGTTCGGAGTGGAAGCTAACGAAGACCAAGGATTTCAGCTGGAACAGCGATGGCAAAGCTATATACAGTGATTCCACTGGTCAGTCGTGGGATATCAAGGATTGCGATGGTACTGCCAACTGCGATACCGACAGTTCCGCGCTGCATGATGTAGACAGCACTCCGGGCCAGTTCAAGCTGACAGGTTTGGAGTGGGGCACGTACACGCTTGTCGAGACCAAGGCGCCTGACGGCTACGATATCGATTCCACCGTCCGCACTTTCACGTTCGGCCCGACTGCCGGTACCGACGGTACCGGCACGTGGAAGTCGAACAGTGTCAGGTCGAAGACCGGCGATACTACTGGCACCTTCACGACTTCCGATGTGGAATACGACTCTTCCGTGTTCACATTCTCGGTTAACGGCATCAAGAACAAGCCGGGTGTGATTCTGCCGGGGACTGGTGGAGCTGGCGATTATTGGATTTACGCGGCGGCTTTGGTGGCTGCGTTGATAGGTGTTGTTGCGGCTGGAATGGCCCTCAAGGTCAGGAGGCGGCAATGATGAACTCGTCTAGGGGAAGGGGGCTGGACCGTAGCGTAGCGACCCAATGCCCACTAGGCAATAACTGAACACACATAACTGAAGATTCAAGATTTCAAACAAGAAAGAAAGGGAGAACAATGAATAAGGTTCTCAAGGGCCTCGTCGCTGTGGCAGCCACCGCGGCAATGGCCGTCGCCGGTTTCGCCGGTGCCTCCACCGCCATGGCGGCTGAAAACAACTACGACATCACCGTGCCGACGACCGACACGCACACCTACTCCGTGTACCAGGTCTTCACCGGCGATCTGAGCGAAGGCACGCTGAGCAATATCAAGGCCGGCCAGAACTTCAACAAGAACAATACGGCGAACAAGTCCGCTGCCGATGCTGCTGCTGAGATTGCTCAGGGTACTTATGCTGACAACACGGCAAAGCTGGCAGCCATCACCCCGTACGTTGATTTGGCTGGTACTGCCTATGGCGAGGTTTCCGCCAAGACGGCTTTGTCCGCTCCTGCTGGCTACTACCTGCTTAAGGATAAGGATGCTGTGACCGGCAACGACGCGGCAACGCTGTTCATCGTCCAGGTCAACGGCCCGGTGACCGTGAACCGTAAGGCCGACAAGCCGACCTTCGAAAAGAAGGTCAAGGACGTCAACGACTCCACTGGTGATAAGACCAACTGGCAGGATTCCGCCGATTACGATGTGAACGACGAAGTGCCGTTCCAGCTGACCGCTACCCTGCCGACGAACGAAGCAGACTTCGCAGCCTACAAGACCTACAAGCTGGTCTTCCACGATCAGCAGTCCGCTGGCCTGACCTTCAATAAGAAGTCCGTGGTCGTCAAGTACGGCGACAAGACTCTTGGCGCTGGCTCCTACACTGTCACTGAGAATCCCGAAGATAAGGACACCTTCGACATCACCATCGCTGACGCGAAGGCCGTCAAGGATGCTGAAGACAACGCAATCACCGTTGCCGCCGGTGGCAAGTTCACCGTCGAATACACGTCCACGCTGAACGAGAACGCTGTGATCGGCTCTACGGGCAACCCGAATGAGGCTTCCCTTGAGTTCTCCAACAACCCGAATGTTGGCGGCGAAGGCGAAACCGGCAAGACCCCGACCGACAAGGTCATTGTGTTCACCTACCAGCTGGACATCAACAAGACCTTCAACGATGGCACCCCGGCTGAGAACGATCTGCCGAAGTTCAAGCTCTACAAGTTCGATAGCACCACGAACGATTACACCATTGACCGTGGCGAGGTGACCATCACCAAGACCGAGGGCGGCAAGTACACCGCTTCCTTCAAGCGCGTTGATGACGGCAAGTACAAGCTCGTGGAAACCAAGACTCCGGCAGGCTTCAACACCGCCGCCGACACGCTCTTCGAAATCACCGCTGACCATGACGTCGAGTCTGACAACCCGCAGCTTACGGTGCTCAAGATCAACACCACTGCCGGCAACACCACTACCGGTACGGTTACCGCCGATGTTGTGAACCAGAAGGGCTCCAACCTGCCGTCCACCGGTGGCATGGGCACCGTGCTGCTGTACGTGGCTGGTATCGCCGTGTTCGTGCTTGCTGGCGCGACCCTGGTGATGGCTCTGCGTCGTCGCAACGCCTGATCCTCCGGATTCCATAAGAATCTGAAGTAACCATGCGAAACCCGTGAGCCGCGTTGACGCAAGTCAGCAGCGGCTCACGGGAATCGCAATACATAATTTAAAAACTAAAAATTAAATAATAACTGAACCCACATATGCTGGGCTGGACCACCTCAATCCCTTGTACACTGCCTAATTTTCTTGAGTATCCAGCCTGGCTCCATATATTTTCCGGTTTGCCGTTGGGGGCGAATCAAACATGCTTACTTTCCAATCCACAGAAGAGGGGTCGGCAATGAAGGAACGCACGATCGCAAGCCGCGTCATCGCCGCATGCTGCGCAATCGCCGCCACATTCGCCGCGGCAGCCTGTGCATTCACTACTCGCGATGCCGTCGCGGCGCCAACAACAGACTCTGCCAGCGGCAGCATCGCCATTTCGTACCACCATAAGAGCTCGGATTCCGAAACGTCCGACGATTCCGCGGACTTCGCCATTTCGGACGCCAGCTTCAACCTCTACAAAGTCGGGCAGATTCCAGCCAGCGGCGGCGCCACCTTCGAACCCGTCGCACCGTTCACCGACTCCACCACCTACCCCGTCGACTGGTCGAAGATGACCGGCAAGGACGCGCAGGTGTGGCGAGACATGGCCAACACGCTCGCCGGACTCATCGCGGTGAACAAGCCCGACGCCACGGCAACCGGCGTCACCAACACCTCCGGGCATCTGACCTTCACCGGACTGTCCGACGGCCTGTACTTGGCCGTGTCCGACAGCGTTGACGTGAAGGTCGCCAACGCCTCCGGAAAGAAACAGACATGGACGTGCTCTTCCGGCAGCATGCTCGTCGCAGTGCCCGAAGACGGCGTCTCCGGCGGGTCGCGTGTGCTGAGTATCGAACCGAAAACCGAATGTGTGGCGCAACCGCCGAAAACCGTGGAACGCACCGTGCGCAAAATCTGGAATGACCGGAACAATTCCGACGGCAAGCGCCCCGAATCCATCACCGTGAAACTCCTGCGCGACGGCGAGCCCGTGGAAAACGTGAAGCTGAACGAGTCCAACAAGTGGACGCATTCGTGGACAGCGCTCGACGCGGACCACGAATGGACCGTGGTCGAAGCGGCGGTGCCCGACGGCTACACCACCATCTCCGATGTGGAAGGCGACTCCACTGAAATCACCAACACGCACACGCCACCCACCACGCCGGACCAGCCGCACACCGGCGCCGACGTGCAGCAGGCCGCTTGGATTGCCGTGGCCATCTTGGGCGCGGGTTTGGTGCTGCTGATCGTTGCCAAGACGGCTTTGCGGAAGCGGGCGTAGCATAAGTAACGTGACGGATGAATCGGACGCCAAGCCAGCTGCGCAAGTCGAATTGGATGCGCAGGTTAAACCGGGTGCGCAGGTTAAACCGGCTGCCAAGCATAAGAAATCGAATGCGCTGCTCAATGTGATGATTGCCATTTCCGCAATCGCCATGATCGGTGCGCTGGGCCTCATCGCGTATCCGACATTCAGCGACTGGTGGAACCGCATGCACCAGTCATACGCCGTAGCAGGCTACGTGGAACAAACCAAAGACATGTCCGGCACCGAACGCAAAGCCATGCTGAAAGCGGCACGCGAATACAACGAACGGCTCGCCGCGAACGGCGATCGGTGGCACATGACCGACGCACAGAAGCGCGAATACAACGAAACGCTCGACGTGACCGGCACCGGCATCATGGGATATGTGACCATCCCGCGCATCAAAGTGAAACTGCCCGTCTACCACGGCACCAGCGACGGCGTACTGCAGATCGCCGCCGGACATTTGGCCGGCACATCGCTGCCCGTAGGCGGGGCGACCACGCACGCGGTGGTCTCCGGGCACACCGGCCTGCCGTCCGCCCGGTTGCTGACCGGCCTGGACGAACTGCAAAAAGGCGACACGTTCGCATTCCACGTGCTCGACGAAACCTACACGTACCAAGTGGACCAGATCTCAGTGGTGCTGCCGAGCGAAATCAGCAAGCTGAATATTGAGTCCGGGGCCGATTACGCGACGCTGATCACGTGCACGCCGTACGGTGTCAACTCACACAGGCTGCTCGTGCGCGGGCACCGGATTCCGAACCCCAAAGTGCCAGACAAGACGCAATACGACGAGCCGGGCGAAATGACAGCCGTGGCGGCTGCGGTGATCGGACTGATCGTGTTTGTGGCTGGCTGCGCTTTTGTGGGGCTCGCGCGGTTATGGCGACGCTCCTGGATTGTGCGGCACGGGTTGTGCGCCGGGGCCGGCGCGCGCCATTCGTCTGGTGTTCGGGGGTAGTGTCTAGCCTAGCGCCGCCGCAAGCCGGTGACATCGCTTCTCCGGTGTGCGGGGGTGTGCGTCTGGTCGTGCTTGGTATGTGGTGCGTGGTGTTTGTGTGCTTGTGGTACGTGTTGCGTTTCAGTGTGTGTACTTGTGTTTGCGTGCGTGTGCATGTCTGATGTTGCGCAGGGGTGTTGTTGCGGTGCGCATATGGCCTGAATCGTGCTGAAGCATGGGTTGTGAGCGGATGGGGGTATTATTCGGCCTGTTTCGGACGCTTTTGATGCCCCTTTTGCTCATGACTTGCGATTTTGTCGGTCCGCGCGCGGTCGTGTGCGTACGGGGGTGTGCAATGGGTCTTGCGTGGGTGTAGGCGCGCGGGTGTGCCGGTGTAGGCGTGGGTGTAGGCGTGCGGTCGTGGTTTTGGCTGGGTATCTGGCTTATAGATGGCGGATTCGGCCGGGCGTCCGGTGGTATCTCGCTTATAGGTGGCGGGTCGGTTTGGGCAATAGGTCGTTAGGGGGTAGCATGCATGCCCCCTAGATGTCTTGTTTCCGCAAGGGGCCGCCATCTATAAGCGAGATACCATCCGTCGATCCCGCGAATCCGCCATCTATAAGCGAGAAAGCGCGTGAACCGGGCGCTGTGGCGGCGAAATCGCAAAATTATGGAATCGGCTGATTGCTGCGCGCGGCAGGTGGGTAGTATCGGGCGCGGAAGACGTGGAAGGAGCTGCCATGTGTGATGAAGGGGAAACTGCGGATCGGGCGGATGCCGTACGAACGGAATCGCAAAAGATGGAATCGCGAGCGGGGGAGACGGCGCTTGATGGGTCGGCGCGCAGCATCATCGTGCTGATTGTGGTCGGCATGTTGGTGGGGGTGCTGTCGGGCATGTTCGGCATCGGCGGCGGCACGGTGATCGTGCCCGCGCTCGTCTGGCTCGGCCTGTCGCAACGCCACGCGGCCGCCACGTCCAC
>ENA-OOXE01000749-OOXE01000749.1-human-gut-metagenome-genome-assembly--contig:-NODE-749-length-24128-cov-11.066755_pt1 | contig 24128 bp, 20 predicted proteins | sample MGYA00241585_ERZ501339 | MGnify/ENA primary metagenome ERZ501339 (study PRJEB25962, sample SAMEA1972463) | human gut metagenome | biome: human gut; feature: human-associated habitat; material: faeces...
GTAAAGTTAATGATGGAAGTTGGAGACAAAAATACGTGGTTTACCGAATGCTTACTGACTTCGGTGCGGTCGTAATAGTAGCCGAAGCGCCGGCGGGCATCGTAGATGATCCAGGGCTGGTCGGCAAAGCGGTCGCGGAAATGGCGTACCGTAAGCGAGAGCACGTTGTAGAGGGGTTCCATGATGCCGAAGTAGGTGCCGTCGGCGGTTTTCTGGAAGCGCATGAACTGGAGGACGCGCATGCGTTCGCCGCTGACTTTGCGGCCGAGCTGCCAGACGGCCAGGACATCGGGATCGGCATAGTGGGTTTCGATGTTCCGGGGAGAGTCGAATACCTTGCGGAGGTAGCGCATCAGCAGCATGGGGGCTTCGGGCAGTTCGGAGAGCCAGCAGCCGGTGACGGAAGCAAGCCCGGCGGCGGAGAGTTTCTTGCGGAGAGCTTTCCAGACGCGTTCGGACTTTTCGGGATCGGTCACGACGGTATGTACCTCGTCGCAGAACAGGGGAAGGGGCTCGCCGGCGGTGAGCAGGGCTTCGGGAAAGGTCTTGCGGGCGTAGGCATCGAACAGGGCGGTGAGCAGCCCTTCGAAGGTATGGTCGTAGAGGAAGACGGTCATGGGCGGACGGGTTAGGGGTTAATCCTGGAAATCGAAACTCAGCTGACGGTCGTCGGTCTTGCGGGCCGGACGGGGAAGGAGCAGCTTGCGTACGCCTGCGGGTCCGAGATCGAGGATGGTCTTGTCGGGCAGTTCGTGGCAGGTGATGAAATAGCGTGCTTTCTTGACCACGGCTCCCATGCGCTTGAGGTCGTAGAGGCCGATGCGGGAGAAGCGGCGCGAAAGGACAATGAGCCGTGCCGAGCGCACTCCGATGCCGGGGACGCGCAGCAGGGCTTCGTAGTCGGCCGTCAGGATGTTGACGGGGAAGAATTCCGGATGACGGAGGGCCCAGGCCAGCTTGGGATCGACTTCCAGATCGAGATCGGGGGAGGCATCGTCCACGAGTTCATCCACCCGGAACTGATAGAAGCGCAGGAGCCAGTCGGCCTGATAGAGGCGGTTCTCGCGCACCAGGGGCGGCTGTTTCAGGGCAGGCAGCCGCTTGTCGTAGGTGTTGACGGAGATGTATCCGGAGTAGTAGACACGCTTCATGGTGGGGCGCTGGTAGAGGGCCGACGACACGTTGAGGATGTCGCGGTCGGTTTCGGAAGTGGCGCCCACGATCATCTGGGTGCTTTGTCCGGCGGGGGCAAAGCGGGGGGCATGGCGGTGTTTCTTCCGTTCCTCGGCACTTTCAAGGGCGCCCTGCTGGATGTACAGCATCGGCTTGTAGACGCTCTGGTGGTCTTTCTCGGGAGCCAGCAACTTGAGATTCTTTTCCGTAGGGATTTCCAGATTGACACTGAGGCGGTCGGCATAGCGTCCGGCCTGGCGCACCAGTTCCTCGCTGGCTCCGGGAATGCTCTTGAGGTGGATATATCCGTTGAAGCGGTGTACCTCGCGCAGATCTTTGGCCACGCGTACCAGACGTTCCATGGTGTAGTCGGGATTGCGTACCACGCCGGAGCTGAGGAAAAGTCCTTCGATGTAGTTGCGGCGGTAGAACTCGATGGTGAGATCCACGAGTTCGGAGACCGAGAGAGTGGCCCGGGGAATGTCGTTGCTGACACGGTTGATGCAATAGGCACAGTCGTAGATGCAGTAGTTGGTGAGCATGATCTTGAGCAGGGAAATGCAGCGTCCGTCTTCGGAGAAACTGTGGCAGATGCCCCATCCTCCCACGGTGTTGCCGAGACCGTCTTTGCGGCTGTTCCGGCGCACGGTTCCGCTGGAAGCGCAGGAAACGTCGTATTTGGCCGATTCGGTCAGTATCTTCAGTTTCTGGATCACCTGTTCGTTCATCTTGCTGTGTATTTTTGATCAAAGGTAGAGAGAGTTTGCGACTTGTGCAAAATCTTTGGGGATTTTGTCGTACCTTTGCGGCCGGTTATTCAACGAGACAAATTTATGTGGTTATTACTGGCTTTCTGCTCAGCGGCGTTGCTGGGCTTTTATGATGTATTCAAGAAAAAATCGCTGGCAGGCAATGCGGTGCTTCCCGTGCTGGGACTGAACACCCTGTTTTCGAGTCTGATCTTCCTGCCGTTTATCCTGATTTCTCATTTCCGTCCGGAATGGTTGCAGCATACCCTGTTTTATGTGCCTGATGCGGGCTGGGAGGTGCACAAGTTTATCCTGGTGAAGTCGCTGATCGTGCTGTCGTCGTGGACGTTCGGCTATTTCGGCATGAAGCATCTGCCGCTGACCATTGTGGGGCCGATCAATGCCACCCGTCCGGTGATGACGCTGGTGGGAGCCTTGCTGATTTTCGGCGAGCGGCTGAACGTGTATCAGTGGATCGGTGTGCTGCTGGCCATCGGATCGTTTTTCCTGCTGAGCCGTTCGGGCAAGAAGGAGGGGATTGATTTCACCCACAACAAATGGATTGCCTTTATTGTGCTGGCGGCGGTGCTGGGTGCGGCAAGCGGGCTGTACGACAAGTACCTGATGAAGCAGTTTAACAACATGGTGATCCAGTCGTGGTATAACATCTATCAGTTTTTCCTGATGGGCGGGGTGCTGATGTTCCTGTGGTGGCCCAAACGCAAGACGAGTACGCCTTTCCACTGGAACTGGTGCATTCCGCTGATTTCCGTGTTTCTGTCGGCAGCGGACTTTGTCTATTTCTATGCCCTGAGCATGGACGGGTCCATGATTTCCATTGTGTCGATGGTACGCCGGGGAAGCGTGATCGTGTCTTTCCTGTTCGGTGCGATGATTTTCCGCGAGAAGAATCTGCGGAGCAAGGCTATTGACCTGCTTCTGGTTCTGATCGGTATGTTCTTCCTCTATCTGGGAAGCGTACTGGGTTAAAAATAATCCCTCTGTTCCGGTTCTGATGCTGTAAGTGTCAGTATGGGAACAGAGGGATCATTGTATCCGGGCCTGTTGCGCCGGTCAGGACGGATTATAAATCTTCCAGCACGATGGTATAGCCGCCGGTGAAGCTCTTTCCGGGAGCCAGATGCTGGATCCATTCACGGTCTTTCAGTTCGCCGCGGTAGCCTACGGTGTCGCAGCGTCCGTACCACGGTTCCAGGCATACGAAAGGCACGTCGGGGTGGACGGCACTGGGCGACCAGACAGCAGCGAGAGGCGTGTTGAACTCCAGGCTGAGGTAAGGCTTCCGGTTGCGGTCGAGCAAAGTCATTTTCCGGAGCTGGCTGTTGTCGAAGATATAGGTGTCGCATCCGAAGCTGTCACTGGTGAGTTCCATGATGCCGTCGGGCAGGCGGAGCTCCTGATGTTCAGGCTTCACGCAGCCCTTTTCTGCCGGAGTGAGGTAATGAAGCAGGAGGTGCTTCTGTCCGAAGTCGAGGAATCCCCGCTGCTTGGTGTTCAGATCGAGGTCGCGGTAGTAGAAAGCCGGATGGCCTCCGATCTGGAAATGCATTTCGCGGTCGCCGGTGTTTTCCACATTCCAGATCACCTGAAGACGGTTGTCCCGCAGGCGGTATCCGATTTGCAGGATGAAGGGGAAGGGATAGAGTTTCAGGGTATCTTCGTTGCTCTCCAGACTGAATACCAGAGAATTTTCTTCCTCGTAGGTCAGCTGGAACTCACAGTCGCGTGCGAATCCGTGCTGTCCCAGTTCGTAGGTTTCCCCCTCATGGTGGTACTGGTTGTTCCATAACCGTCCGACGATGGGGAACAACACGGGTGAGCGGCGTCCCCAGAAGCGTATGTCGCCTTGCCATAAATATTCATTTCCGTTGGCCATGATGCTGGCCAGCTCTGCTCCGTGGTCTGTGATCTGGACCGTAATTTTGTCATTCGAAAGTATTTTCATCAGATTTATTGTTTTATTTCTCTTGATTTTTCAAGAAGCTTGGTTTATGGCTTCAAAGGTAAGAGATTTTTTTTTGGCTTATCTGCTGAAAATATATATTTTTGTGCGGAAACCTAAAAATGTGAAGATGAAATATCGCCATTGGTCCGGCTGGATTATATTACTGACTGTCCTGGCGGGGATAGCCGGATGTTTCAGGGCCGGACAAGACAGGAAGGGCAGGAATTGGGGAGTTTATGAGGCATTCATGCAGGAAATGGAGGATTCTCTGACAAAAGATCCTGCCGGAATATACAACAGGCTGGACAGTGCACTGGCTTCGGCTCCGGACAGCATGAGTTATTACCGGAACATGCTGCTGAAGGCGAAGGCGCTGTTTTATACGGCTGAATTTGATTCGATGGTACCATTGATAGACCGTGTGCGGGCATATTGCGACCGCAGCGACGACAATGCTGCCATCCAGGGATTGTATTGCCAGATTTATAATATGGAGGGAAACCTGTACGGACGGAAGTCGGAAATGGATTTGTCGGCAAAGGCTTTTGAGAAAGCCTACGCCTGTGGACTGGCTGCCGGAGAGCGTGAGAAGCTTCCTTATATCTGCATCAATCTGGCTGATGCGTATGTGCGCGGCGGCCGTTTTGACCTCGGATCTTTCTGGTACAGACGTACGCTGTCTATGTTTGATTCGCTTCAGGTAGCTGAAAAAGACCGTTTCCCGGTTTATTACGGACTGGCTCAGGTGAACATGGAGCTGCGTAACTTTGACCGTTGTGACTATTATTTCAATCTGGCCGAACGTTCGTTTGACCAGATGCGTCCGTATGAGAAGCATGTGTATCTGAACAACCGGGGCAACTCGTATTATTTCCGTCAGGATTATCCGACGGCACTGGGATATTTCCGCCGTTCGCTGGCGCTGACCCGGAAATATCCCGACATGGAGTTTGAACGGAATCTGACCATGATCAATATGGGTGAGGTCTTTCTGCTGATGAACCAGACGGACTCTTCTGCCTATTATCTGAGCCGCTGTTATGACTTTTTCCGCCGGGTGAATAATCAGACTGCCTTGTATTACATTGATACGCAGCTGATTGAACTGGCTCTGAAGCAGAAGAACCTGCCACTGGCACGGATGCGCCTGAAAAATGCCGTGAAGCCCGATTATGTGGAACCCAACATGGTGAATGTCCGGAACCGCTATCTGCAGCATTTTTATGAAGAGAGCGGGGATTTCCGGAAGGCTTACCATTATTTGCAGGAGAACAAGCGGATTGATGACTCGATCCGCAGTGAGCGTGTGAAGATGAGGGCTGCCGAGATTGCACTGAAATACCGTCAGGACAGTACGCTGATGCAGAAGGAAATTTCCATTCAGCAGAAGGAAAACCAGCTGCTTCATCTGCATCAGTGGCTTTATGGACTTGTGGGCTGCATCTTGCTGCTGGGTACGGCTGCACTGGCTCTGTATCTGTATCGCCGGAGAAAGATCGACAAGGAACGCTGGAAACTGCAGACGGCCATTACTTCCCTGCGTCTGGAGAATATCCGTAACCGGATTTCGCCGCATTTCATCTTTAATGTGCTCAACCGGGAAGTGAGCGAACGGAAGGAAAACCCGGACAACACGAACCTGATGGGACTGATCAAGCTGATGCGGCGTAACCTGGAACTGACAGACAGTCTGGCCGTGACTCTGGCTGATGAACTGGATTTTGTCCATACGTACGTCAGTCTGGAGCAGAAGTCGCTGGGAGAGGAGTTCCGGTTTGAAGTCTCAACGGGTGATGTCGATCTGAATGTGGTACGTGTGCCTTCCATGCTGCTTCAGATTCCGGTGGAGAATGCCATCAAGCATGCTCTCCGCCTGAAGGAAGGCAAACGCAGACTGTGGATCAGGGTGATGCAGGAAGGAGAGAGAGTCGTAGCCACGGTGTGCGACAACGGAGGAGGCTACCGCCGGCAGAGTGTGAACCGGGGAACGGGAACCGGAATGAAGGTGATTACCCAGACCATTCAGCTGCTCAATTCATACAACCGGCAGTCTATTGTCATGACCATCAGCAATGTGCCGGTGGAAGACGGAGAAACAGGATGTGAAGTGCGTTTCACCATTCCTTTGCATTATTCTTACCGATTAACCAAATAACACTATGAATAAGATTTATCGAACAGTAATTATAGATGACGAAGAGAGTGCCATCGACAATCTCTGTCTGGCCTTGAAGCCATACGGACAGATTGTGGTGGAAGGGGTGGCACACAATGGAGCGGCAGGGCTGAAACTGATCGAAAAGGTACGCCCTGACCTGGTGTTTCAGGATGTGGAACTGCCCGATATGCTGGGCATGGAACTGGTTACCCGTGCCCGGAAGAAACTGGGAGTGAACATGGAGGTCGTGTTCTATACAGCCTATAACAAATATATGATTGACGCCTTCCGTGCTTATGCCTTCGATTTTCTGCTGAAACCGGTGGATTCGCAGGAACTGGAAGTCGTGATCCGGCGTCTGGAAGAACGGGGAAAAGAGGTGGAGGCGGTCAAGGTACAAATGCCGGTGCCAACGGCTGAAAAACCGTTTATGATGGTGACTCCTACGGGTGACCTGCGTTTCCTGCATGCTTCGGAGATCGGTTATTTCCGTTATCTGTCGGGGCGGAAGCTGTGGGAAGTGGCATTGTCGGACGGAACTTTCCTGCCCCTGAAGCGGAATACGACGGCCGAACAGCTTTGTATTTATGACAAGTCGTTTGTGCAGGTACACCAGTCATATATCGTGAACATGAATTATCTGGTGATGGTTCAGGACAACCGCTGTATCATGTATCCGCCCTTCGACGGATGTGATGAACTGCTGGTTTCCAAGAAGTACAGGAAGGAAATGATGGATCGGTTTTATCAGCTTTAAGCCGGATGCTGATGATTGGATACCGAAGCGGTTGTTTTTTTGCCTGGTAGTGAAAAACGACCACTTAGTTTATAAATTTGACCGGATAGCCATTGATTTGGTCTGTTTTATCCATTCTTTGTCAAAAAAATATTGCGACTTTATAAGGGATTGCTTACTTTTGCAATGAGGTCGTTTCTGATGGAAATAGCTTTGGTCTTGTCTGTCTCTGTTTTTTAGCTATGGAAGTGGAAACGGCCTTTTTTTATATCTATTTGACTTACCTTATATTCGCTGTGAAGCGAATCTTTCCTCTATGTGATATAGGGGTGCTTATTTTATACAATAAACATTTTTTTGGTTGAGGGAGGTCACTCGCATTTGCGGGTGGCCTCTTTTTTAGAGGTTTTGACCTTTGAAATGACGGAATTTTTCCGGATATTTGTGAAAAACAAACTGCCGATACATGAAAATCAGATATTTACTGCTTCTGCTCCTTGCTGTTTTTTCCTTCAGAAACAGTTACGCTCAGGAGTATCTGCCTCAGGTGGAATCCCGTTATTATGTCAGTGATTCCGTTACAATCTGGAAGCCGAAACCATTGCGGGCGGCGGGTGAGGTGATTGGAACTAACCTGGCTGTCTGGGCATTCGACCGCTTTATCGTCAATGAAAGCTGGGCCCGGATCAACGGGAAAACGATCAGGAACAATTTCAGACGCGGGCTGATGTGGGACAGTGATCAGTTTACCACCAATTTGTTTTCCCATCCTTATCATGGCGGGCTGTATTTTAATGCCGCACGCAGCAACGGACTGAATTTCTGGCAGTCCATTCCCTATGCAGCCGGCGGAAGCCTGATGTGGGAATTTTTCATGGAAACAGAGGCACCGTCTCCCAATGATATGCTGGCCACTACTTTCGGAGGGGTTGCACTGGGAGAGATAACTTTCCGGGTGTCCGATCTGTTCATTGACAACCGTACCAGCGGATGGGAACGTGCCGGGCGGGAACTGCTTGCTGGAATCATCTCGCCGATGCGGGCCATTAACCGGCTGATCACGGGGGAGGCCTGGAAACGGCGAAGTTATAAGGGGCGCAGCTATTCGAACGTTCCGGTCAATTTTGTAGTCAGTCTCGGTCCCCGTTTTCTGGCCGATGAGGAGAAGTCCAGGAAGGGATCTTCCAGTCTGCATGTGGACATGGCCCTGAATTACGGAAATCCTTTTGATGATGAACATTATACACCCTATGAATGGTTTCGTTTCAAAATGGGACTGGATGTGATCAACCAGCCGCTTATCAGTCAGGTGAATGCCATCGGTGCCTTGTGGGGAAAGAATGTATGGCAGCGGAAAAACCGTTCACTGATGATGGGAGTCTTCCAGCATTTTGATTATTACAACTCGGATATCAATGAGAAGAATGACCGGCTTGTTGCGCCTTACCGTATCTCGGAAGCTGCTGCTGTCGGCCTGGGCACCATCTATTACAAGAATCCGGAACCGGGAAAGAAGACCATGTTCTTTGGAGAACTGTATGCCAACGGAGTGGCATTGGGAGCCAGTCTTTCAGACTACATGAAGCTGGGCAAGAGGGATTATAACCTGGGAAGCGGATACAGCATCAAGGGAGGAGTAGGATGGATCTGCAACAGGCGGTTTGCTCTGCTGCTGAATCTGGAGAATTATCATATATTTACCTGGAAGGGGTATGATCCGGATCTGGACTGGAGTACGGTAGACGATCCGAATGCGCTGAATGTACAGGGAGACAGAAGCAATGCGCGACTGACGGTCGCTTCTGTCCAGCTGGCTTACCAGTTCGGGAAGCAGTGGAGTGTTGTTCTTTCCAACCGTTTCTTTAACCGGAAGACGAATTACAGATATTATGATGACGTGGACTATTCCACATACGATCTGATGCTGAAAGTAGGGTACCGGTTGTAACCGGTACCCTCTGTGGTTTTTATTTATCCAGCGTGAGACTGGCCAGCGGTTCACCGTCAAGACGGTACACCGTGACGGTTCCGTTTTCGTAAGTGGCAAAGGTCGGTACGTTTCCTCCCTTGGGGAAGGTTACCGAACCCGTATTGCAGACCACGCCGTCTGCCTGACGTTCCAGTTTCCAGAGATGCGTATGTCCGTAGAAAAAGCAGTCGGTGACAGCCTTGGGACGTTTTTCTTCGTTGTAAATGTGTCCGTGGGTCAGGAAGAGACGTTTGCCGTTGTCTACCACGAGCGTATAGTCGGAAAGGATCGGGAAGTCCAGCAGCATCTGGTCCACTTCCGAGTCGCAGTTGCCGCGTATGGCAACGATTTCTCCGGCCATTGCGTTCAGTCGTTCGGCAATGCCTTTCGGGTCGAGTCCTTCGGGAAGACCGTTGCGCGGTCCGTAGTTCAGGATATCGCCCAGAATGCAGAGCAGGTCACACTGTTGTTCGCGGTAGAAAGCCAGCACTTTTTCCAGAGCAGGCAGGGATCCGTGGATATCGGATACGATCAGGTATTTCATATATAATCTTTATTAAAGTTATTCTTTCATGTCATTGATGTAAACGGTCTGCAGTGACGGCTGGTCTTTTTCGGTCCAGTAGCGGAAATACTCGATCTGGAATTCTCCTCCGTTGTCCTGGTCGGAAGGCAGTCCCCACCAGCTCGGGAAGGCTTCGCTGTCGAAATTGATGGTTTCGGGTGAATGCCAGAAATCGTTTTTCCGGTGGCGTATTTCTTTTCCGTTGACGTACCACACCAGTTCATCACGTGTCCATTTCAGTCCGGCTGTGATCCACTGGTCAGCCCAGCGGCCTTCTGTCAGATGTTCCACGTGATCACTGATCTGCAGGTTCTGTTTCTTGAGGATGTAATGCGAAGTAGCGAAATAAATTTTTTCATAAGACGGAGCCGCATCGTTGCGTCCGCAGATCTCAAAAATGTCAATTTCTTCCTGTTTGATGGAATCCTGGGTGTACAGCCAGAATGCACTCGACAGGGCAGAGTTCATCGGCTTGCATTTGATTTCAAAGAATCCGTAGAGTACCTTTTTCTTGCTTTGTACCGCAGCCGTAGTAAAGGTATGGTAGCCTTCCGGAGCATCGGCCACATTCTCGCGCTTTCCGGTCAGGATCAGCTGTCCGTTTTTCACACGCACGTTTTCCTTACGGAACAGCGACGGCTGTCTGCCCAGCCAGGTCGGGTTGTGGTCGTACCATTTGGCCGTATCGAAGGGAGCTTCAAATTCATCACTGATCTGGGTGTTGTAAACCCAGTTTCCGCTGTTTCCTTCCATGCAGGGCTGTGGCCAGGTACTTTCCTGTTGGTTCACGTTTTCTGTGCAGGCACAGAACAATGCCATTGCCAGAGTTGGCAGTAAAAGCAGATTTTTCTTCATGATCATTTCTTTTTGATGCTGTATGTGTATATGTTTGACTAATCGAACAAAAGTACAAATAATAATTAATAAACTCAGTTTCGGCGAGATTTCTTTTGCAGTCAGAAATATTATTCGTAGTTTTGCGAACAACAAACGAAAAGAGAAAAGAAAGATGATCCAAAAGAAGTATTCGGAAGAGCAGGAGCGGATGGCCCGCTTTGCCAAGGCAATGGGACATCCGGCGCGTATGGCTATCCTTCAGTTTCTGGCCCGTCAGGAAAGTTGTTTCTTCGGCGATATCCACGAGGAACTGCCCATAGCCAAGGCTACCGTTTCGCAGCATCTGAAAGAGCTGAAGGATGCCGGACTGATTCAGGGGGAGATTGAAGCTCCGAAAGTGAAATACTGCATTAATAGAGAGAACTGGGAAATCGCCAGACGGATGTTTGCTGATTTCTTCGGTCAGCCTCTCTGCAAGAAAGAAGGGTGCTGCCGTTAAGCCCCTTTTTATGCTGTATGTTCGTAGTTTGGCGAATTACTAATAAGGTGAATTATTAATCATAAAATATAGATAAACGTATGAAGAAAATGTATGGTTTTTAGGACTGGTCTGCCTGCTTCTGGTTTCTTGTGGAAGCGGTGGAAAGGAAAAATCCGGATCTGAAGATCGGGTATGTGCCTGTGCCACCTGCATAGCCATTGAGCGCAACACGCGTGAGGTGCTGGAGAAGGAGTTTGCTTTCGGCAATGCCTGCAAGTCGCCTGATACGTTCAAAGCCGGATTGGTGAAACGGTCAGCGGAATGCTGAAGTAAGTACGGGGGAAGCGTATGGATTGGTTACAGACATGGCTGGACAACAGTTCCACGCCTCTTCTGACTGCGTTTCTGCTGGGCTTGCTTACGGCTCTTTCTCCCTGTCCGCTGGCCACGAACATTGCAGCGGTGGCCATGTTCCTCGGATCGTTCGGACTGAAAGTGACTCTTATCTATGTCGTCAGCGGCATCCTGCTGGGAGTGATCGGCGGTTTCGTGCTGGGACGGATGAGGCTGGCCCCTTATCTCAGCGACTGGGTGAAACAGATTCAGGCACACTCGTCGGCTCAGGCAGATGAGTGGGAGAAAGATCACACCACCTTTATCCGCCGGCTGCCTGCCATTGTCCGTGATGCCTGGCGGATTGTCCGCGGCGTACTGGTGTATATTCTGATCGGTATCGGCATCGGAGCCTTCATGCACGGCTTTGTGCCCGAAGGATTTTTTGAGCAGTACATGTCGAAGGACAACTGGCTGGCCGTTCCCCTGTCGGTTCTCCTGGCCGTACCGATGTATGCCAATGCAGCCGGTATCGTGCCCGTCATCGAGGTGTTTGTAGCCAAAGGGATTCCGATGGGTACGGCAATCGCCTTTATGATGGCGGTGGTGGGACTGTCACTGCCCGAAGCCACATTGCTCAAGAAGGTGATGACCTGGCGTCTTATCGGGATCTTTTTCGGTACGGTAGCCTTTTTCATCATCCTGTCGGGCTATCTGTTCAATTTCATATTATAACCCTTTACAAAACTTATAGCGTTATGAAAATTTTGATACTTTGCACGGGAAACAGTTGCCGCAGCCAGATGGCTCATGGTTTCCTGCAATCGTTTGACGCCTCGCTGGAGGTGTATTCCGGCGGAACGGAACCGGCCGCACAGGTCAATCCCAAGGCCGTGGAAGTGATGAAGGAAGCAGGGATCGACATCAGCAGCCATACTCCGGTCAGTGTCCGTACCTATCTGGATCAGGCGTGGGATTACGTCATTACCGTGTGCGGGGGAGCCAACGAGAGCTGTCCGGCGTTTACGGGGAAGGTAGGCAAGCGCCTGCATATCGGTTTCGATGACCCTTCGCATGCCACAGGAACGCCCGAGTTTATCGAGGCTGAGTTCCGCCGCGTACGCGATGAGATCCGTGAGCGTTTCCATAGTTTTTATCTCTCGGAACTCTGCAGAAAGTAAAGATTATTCAGAGGAAAATTACCGGTCCGCATGATGCACCCGAACAGGTGTACCGTGCGGACCGTTTGATTACAGGCTCTTGCGCGGAATTTATGCGGTCAATCGGGCTGGATTATGCCTTCGTTGCGTGGCAATTATGCGGTCGATCAGGCTGCATCGTGCGGTCGTTGTGCGGGAATTATGTAGTTTTTGCGGTAATGATACTGTCTCAGAACTCATCAATGGTTGCATTGACAAAATCGAGGAAGGGCTTCATGATCTCAAACATTCCGGCTGTGCGCTCCAGCCAGTCGGGAGCCGTGAAAAAGTCCTCCGGGACAGGGTGGCAGCAGGAGTAATCCTTGCAGCGGATGTATTCAGGGTAGGGGAAGTCCTTGGGAAATCCCTTGGGGATGGTTTTCACCCGTGTTTCTCCCAATACGGGAAACAGGCTGTGGAACGGATCGCTGCCCACGATGCGGTGGAAAGTTTCCGGTTGTTCGCAGATGCTCTGGCGTACGGCACGCAGGACGTCCGACGGCAGGCAGTAGGCTCCTCCGGCTACCAGACAGCCTTCCGGTTCCAGGTGCATGTAGTATCCGCCATGGTTGGACTTCTTGCCCCGGGCATTGATGTAGGCTCCGAAATGGCGTTTGTAGGGAGACTTGTCTGAAGAAAAGCGGGTGTCGCGGTAGAACCGGTAGGTGCAGTCGGCCACCGTCAGATATTGCACGGACGGGTCGAATGCGGCAATGCGCACGATCAGGTCGTGTACCATGCTTTCGAAAGCATCCCGTGCCTCGTCGTAGAGGTCGCGGTGCTCGTGAAACCATTCGCGGTTGTTGTTGACGGCGATCTGTCGCAGATATTGCAGGCAGATTTCTGCCCGTTTATCGGAAGGGATATGCTGGCTCATAAAAATCATCAGTTTACAATTTGGTTCGGTCTGCAAAAGTAGCAAGAATTATTTATCTTTGGATTTAATAGCGTGATAAACACATGCATCTTATGAATAAAAACGGGTGAATCTATGAAACACAGATCTGTATATCGGCTGAAACTGGCCGTCTGTATGTTATTGACGGCCACTGGGGGAGTGAAAGCCCGGGAAAGTGATGTCGTTGCACTGGTACTTGGAGGCACCAGTGTCATTTATTCAGGAATCGGCTGGGGAGATGCCAATTCGAAGGAAGTCAATACATGCGGTGAAGGCTATGACCGGAATGAACTGAATTTTCCCGGAGTACAGGCCGAGTTGCTGAATCTCGTATCCGGTCAGGGGAAGCCGGTGGTACTGGTCATGCTGAACGGCCGTCCTTATACCATTCCCGAAGAGGTGAAAAAGGTGGATGCCGTGTTGGAAGCCTGGTATCCGGGTGAAAAGGGAGGAGATGCGATTTCCCGGATCCTGTTTGGAGAAGTCAATCCTTCCGGACGTTTGTCTGTGACATTTCCCCCGACCACCGGACGATACAGAATCACATGGCATCGAAAGGGGAGGTACTGGTGAGCTGTATGCTGAAGAATACAGGAGATGTAAAGGGTGCGGAAGTGGTGCAGCTTTATGTCCGTGACAAGATCAGCAGTGTGACAACTCCGGTGAAGGCTTTGAGAGGCTTTTCCAAGGTTGAACTGAATCCCGGAGAAAGCAGGAAGGTTACGCTGGTGCTGAAGAAGGATGATCTGAAGCTGTGGAATGCAGCGATGGATTTTGTACTGGAACCGGGAGATTTTGAAGTCTTTGTCGGTGCATCCGTAGAGGACATCCGGCTGAAGGGGACTTTTAAGGTGGAATGAGACTGTTTGCTGATCGAACAGAATGTAGTGAAATAGATTTTTGTACATTTGCAATGGTAATTTTAAAGAAACAAGACCATGAATATCGTATTGCTGGAATCACTCGGCATTTCTCCGGAAAGGCTGAGTGAATATGCCCGTCCGCTGGTTGAGGCCGGGCATACTTTTAACGCTTATCCCCGGGATTTGGACATACAGGTACAGATAGAGCGTGTCCGCGAGGCAGATGTGATCATCATAGCCAATATGCCGTTGCGGGGAGAGGTAATCCGCGCCTGCAAGCATCTGAAATTTATTGATGTAGCGTTCACGGGAGTCGATCATGTGGATCTGGATGCTGCCCGTGAATGTGGAGTGAAGGTGAGCAATGCTGCCGGTTATTCCACTCAGGCAGTAGCCGAACTGGCCCTTTGCATGATGTTGTCACTGTTGCGGAACGTGCCGCAGGTGGCCGGCCGTTGCCGTCAGGGAAAGACCAAAGACGGTCTGGTCGGCTGTGAACTGCGCGGCAAGACTGTGGGAATCGTCGGTGCAGGAGCCATCGGAACACGTACGGCCGAACTGTGCAAGGCTTTTGGCTGCCGGGTGCTGGGCAACAAACGCCATCTGACCGGCAAGGAACCTTCCTTTATTGAGTTCATGCCGTTGGAAGAACTTCTGTCCCAGTCCGACATCGTTTCCCTCCACTGTCCGCTGACTGCCGAAACCCGTCAGCTGATTAATGCAGACCGTCTGGGAATGATGAAACAGGGCGCTTATCTGATCAATACGGCCCGTGGGGGAGTGGTTGACTCCGCAGCTCTGGCTGAAGCCTTGAAGAACGGCTATCTGGCCGGTGCCGGAATCGATGTGTTCGAAACTGAACCCCCGCTTGACCCGGCCCATCCGCTGCTTCAGGCACCGAATGTACTGGCCACTCCGCATGTCGCATTTGCATCTGAAGAGTCGATGGAAGCCCGTGCTGCGATTGTGTTCAGCAACCTTTCTAACTGGATGGACGGGAAGCAGGAGAATGTGATTCTTTGAATAATAGAGGGTGTCGTTTTATTGAAAAAACGTCGAAATGTTTTATAAAAAAGAATTCGGGCTTTTAAGGCAAACGCCGAAACGTTTTTTTAAAAGCCCGAAGCTTATTTTTGCTACAGTTTTTTATTCCATAAACTTCTCAATCAGTTCCGCAATTTTCTGCCGGTGTTCCAGCAAAACCTGGGGATCTTTGTTGTAGGTCTTCTCATCGGTGTAGATGGATTTTGGAATCTGCAACAGCTGTCTGGCTTCTTTCACCAGTGACGCCTGTTTCTTCGAAGCCACTTTCATCAGTTTTTCCAGAATGCACATGTATTCGTAATCTTCAATACCGGCTCTGAGGAATTCCAGTCTGATGGACGGGATCGGATATCCCTGATAGGCGGTTGTCTTGTCCTTGTTGGGATCTCTGTTTTCCGGATAGAAGAACCGTCCGTCACCATTTCCCCAGATTGTCTGTTTTCCATAAGGCCAGCCGTATCCGGTTACCCAGCTCATGGCTTCTTGCCAGGGGGTCTGCAGATATCCTTTCGGGGAAGCTTCGTTGGAATTCCAGTAGGTGGTTTCCCACATGAGTACTCCTTTCAGACGGTAGACGTAGGATGCCCACAGCCACATGCGCATATTCACGGCATCGTGGTCGATGAATTCGGAAATCCACGGAGCTTTCGGCCATACGCAGAGATAAGACCAGTATTCCAGTCCGCGCTGGTTCATCTTGTCGATTTTTTCGTGGTTCAGCTGGTGCCAGATGGTGCAGCTGATATCGGTAACGTCCGAGATATCCTGACCTGCCACATGTTCTGTCAGGAAGGTTGTCAGTTTCGGAGCATACTCCTTGATCATCTTGTTGGTCTGGTATACGAACTCATAATCTTTTTCCGACGGTTCATCAAACCAGTAGATGTATTCTTTGCCCAGTACGCCGATTCGTTCCAGATTATCCTGAATCTGCTGCAAATAGCGCTTCATAAGTTTGTTATACTCTTCCGTTCCCTGCTCGAATCCTTCGAAGATACCATTCTGGCGGGAATAGTAGGTTCCTGATCCCAGACCTTTTATGGCCAGACGGAAGGAGTTGAAGTTATAGGGAGGCGCAAAGTATTTTCTGGCAGCCGCTTCGAAATCAGAGAAATCCAGCTGGATGTCGATCTTGTCCAGATCCACTTCAAAATTTCCGCATGCGAGCAGATTCTGGTCTGTTTCTTTCTGGTTCATCGAAAGATCATCGAACCAGACAACCCCTTTGTCTTCTCCGTGATAGGTGCGGTTGGCTGCACACAGAATGACTTTGACATAGCGGATTTCTTCGTCGAACATTCCCAGCGGGAAAGTGAATGATTCCCATCCCGGGTTCGCTGTAAATTGTTCAAAACGGTTTTCGAAGACAATCAGATTCTTTTCGGCATCATAGCATTCTACACCTACTACATAAGTCTGCTTCTCTGCCTGGCTTTTGGCTTTCCATTTTAACTCATAGGTCTTTCCCGGAGTTACAGGCTGCAATTCGCGTGTGCAGGCTTCTATGTTCTCAGTGGCTGAATTATCTACAACCTTATAGCCGTAATTTCCGCTGACTTTTTCTTTGCTGTCATAAAATCCGCCTTCCCAGTCCACTCCGGAAACGGTTTCATGAATCGGAGCATACAGGAAAGGATCGTAGGGAGAGATTTTGTACCGGCTGAACATTTCCATGTATTTTTCGAATTTGTCACGTTTCTGTTCTTCGGTGGTCAGATTTTCATAGAGTTCCACATTTTTCATGTTCATTCCCCATCCGGAACGAATGGTAGGAACAGCAGGAAGTTCAAAGTTTCTCACCGTCAGATCAACGGGAACCGTAGTTTTCCAGCCGTTGGCTGCCGTAAGTGTCACTTCCGATGTATATTGGCCAGCCGCAGTCTGCGAAGGAACATGGACTGTAATCCATAAAGGGGTATTCTCGGATGCCTTTAATGTCAGAGGCTTTTCATACAACGGCAGCGGATCCGGGAAATATCCTTTGTAACCATAATAGTCCGTAGGGTGGGAGACCTTGACGTATTCCACCTTTCTGATTTCAACCTGGTCACCGGGGATCGTCTTTCCGTCAGAAGAAGTAAAGTCTGCCACCGAGATGCGGAAGTTTTCCATTTCACTTTCCGGATTTACCACAATGATAAACGATTCGTATTCATTCTTGGCAGCCGACAGAGAGATCCTGCTCTGGCTTTTTCTCGGAACCGGTGCATCTTTCAATACTTTGTAAGCGCCTTCGGCCCACCAGACGGAGGCTTTTTGATCCTGGTTTATAAAATACCCGTAACCTCCTGTTGCCGTCTGATTCAAATCTACCTGATCTTGTTTGTTGTCGGATACATTACTGGCCACTGCGGGCATACATGACAACAAAGATAAAAACAAAAACATGCTTTTCATAACTGTGCTTTTTTCATTAGTTTGTGAAACCACCCCTATAAATTATTGTGTGCCGGCTGGTGTTGGGCATCAATCGGCACACATTCTTGTAATTCGCATCAAAAATACGAATAAATCTGAAAAAAGTCAGCAGTCTGTCAGATTATTTTAGGAAACTGTTCCAACAAGCTTGTTATCGGATGTCAGGCTAATCCTTTTTCAGGATTGTTCCCACCTTTTGAAGTATTTCTATTATATACGTTTCCCAGACTGCTGTAGAGGCAAAGATAAGCGAACATTCCGAATTTGGCATCTACGAACTATTGCAAGGAATACATCCATAAACTTCTGAAACACCTTTTCCCATGTCAGGTTTAACCACTTTGTGGTACTGGAGAAGGAACCGTACAATTCAGCTGAAACGACTGCACAATTCAGTTGTAACGAACGCATAATGAAGCCTTAATGACCGCATAATCCAGCTTCAACGACCATATGTTTTAGCCTGAAGAGCTGGATTACTGACTTCTCAGCAAAAATGAGAAAACAAATTGAGATTTGGAATATAATTCACTATATTTGCGTAATATAATTGCATCTAGGAACAAAATTAAATAAAAGAAAGGCAGTTTTATCGGAATTATGACACCAGAAGAAAAAGCGAGGCAAAAAATAGATCAGTGGTTTAGCGATGCTGGTTGGAAGGTGGTCAATAGAGATAACTATGAACCAAACTGTACTGCTGTAGCCATAAGGGAAGGACTTTTAAAAGGTAATCTTGAGGCTGATTATTTCCTTTTCATTAACGGAAAGGCTGTTGGTGTGCTTGAAGCTAAAAGAGAAGAGATAGATCCTTTTTCCAATAATGTTTGCGAACAAGCTGTTTTATATGCCCGGAATGTTCCTAATATCTATCAAGTATACCAAAAACCTTTGCCTTTCATATTTACTTCAAATGGAAAAGACTTGTACTTCTGTGACTTTCGTAAACAGGATTCTTGTTTCAAACAAATTATGACGATTCCAACTCCTCATGAATTAGTTAAGCTGTTGGGAATAAATGATTATTTTGCCGGACTCCCAACTTTGCGAAAAAAAGGATTACGTGATTGTCAGTATGAGGCAGTTACTGAACTGGAAAAAAGTTTTAGGAGTGGGCAGAATCGCGCCTTGATGGTATTGGCAACAGGTGCAGGTAAGACATATACCGCATGTCTTGCTGCATATCGTCTTCTTTCATATACTCCAATGAGAAGAGTACTATTTCTTGTGGACAGAAATAACCTCGGGAAACAGGCAGAGGGAGAATTTGGAACTTTCCGGTTGACAGAAAATGGAGATGCATTCAATACAATATTTACAGTGAATCGTCTTCGTTCCTCTTCTATACCATCTGATAGCAATGTCGTTATTTCAACAATACAGCGTCTTTTTTCTTTTCTGAAAGGCGATGTTATTGAGGATAATGACAACGATGATGATAATGATCCTACAGAAGAAGTTGTATTGCCTCCTAATCCCAATTTACCACATGATTATTTTGATCTGATTATCATAGATGAGTGTCACCGCTCCATTTATGGGAATTGGCGTAAGGTATTGGAATATTTTGATACAGCCAGACTTGTTGGCTTGACAGCCACACCAATTCCTGAAACAATGGCATTCTTTAACAATAATCGCATAGTCAACTACACATTGGAGAAAAGTATCGTTGATGGTGTAAATGTAGATTGTCGCGTATATCGAATCAAAACGCAGGTTACAGAAAATGGCGGTGCTATATTAGAAGGAGAAAAAATCAAAGAAGAAACACGTTATACCGGAGATGTAAAAACCATTTCCAATAAAGAAACGAAGACATATACCAATAAAGAGCTAAACAGAAGTGTCATTAATCCTGCACAAATAAAACTTATTCTGTCTACTTATCGTGATGTAGTCTATACGGAGTTATTCAATGATCCACAGCGGGATGCCAATTTTGACTATCTGCCAAAAACTTTGATATTTGCTCTAAATGAGACTCATGCCAGCAATATCGTACAGATAGCTAAAGAGGTATTTGGACATACAGATGACCGTTTCGTGCAAAAAATAACTTATTCTGCGGGCGATAGTAATGAATTGATACGTCAGTTCCGGAATGACAAGGATTTCAGAATTGCCGTAACTTGTACATTGGTAGCAACTGGTACAGATGTTAAGCCTCTTGAAGTATTGATTTTCATGCGTGATGTAGAATCTTTACCGCTCTATATACAGATGAAAGGACGTGGTGTACGCACAATTGGAGATGAGCAGTTACGAAATGTAACTCCAAATGCGTTCAGTAAAGATTGTTTCTATTTAGTTGATGCCGTAGGTGTTACTGAACACGAAAAAACAATACCTACGATAACTGATGAGCCGACTACAAAGATTATTACTCTTAAAGAGCTGTTGGAACAGATTACCCATGGTTACCTTCCTGATGAGCATCTGAAACGTCTTGCTGCAACACTTTCCAGAATATACAACAAAGCTGATAATTCACAGCGAACTGAGTTCGTACGTCTAGCAAATGACGACATGAAAGAACTTGCTTCAAGGATTTACGAAGCATTTGAAAACAATATCCTGCCGCCATTCATAAGTACAAAAGAGCCTAATAACGAACGGAAAGGTTTAGTAGCTCCGCTTGCAAATCACGCAGATGCGCGCAGGTATCTGCTCATTCTTGCTGCCGGGTTTGTCAACACGCTGATGCCTGGTGAGGACACGCTTATATCTAAAGGTTTTTCAATAGAAGAAGCTAAAAGTACAACAGAAGCCTTTGAAGATTTCTGCAAAGAACATTGTGATGAAATAGAGGCTCTACGTATAATTTATAATAATGAAGGCGAGCCAATTACCTATTCAATGCTAAAAGATTTGGAAAACAAACTCAAGATGGCTAACAATCATTTTACTTCCAAACAATTGTGGAATTCATATGCCATTCTGAATCCAAACAGTGTTCGACGTTCTTCTACAAAAGAAGAAAGCGATGCTTTGACTAATATCATACAGCTTGTACGTTTTGCTTTACACCAAATAGAACGATTAGATAGTGTAGTTTCTACCTCTAAACAGTATTTTAATCTATGGTTAGGACAAAATCAGCGCGAAATAACAGATAAACAACGTGAAGTTATCAGTCGTATTGTAGATTATATTGCTTCCAACGGAGCTTGTACGATCAAAGAGATTCGTGAAGATGATGCAACTCAGGCAGCACAAATGATTCGTGCTTTTGGCAATATGCAGAAAGCAAACGAAGCTTTACAGTCTCTATACACATTTGTGGTTTTAAGAAAAGCAGCATAATAATGGCAACCATACAAATAATAGATAGTATACGATTGAATAGAATAGGTTTGCAAACAAAAGATGCAAATGGAAAATGGGTCAATATACATAAACAACAAGGTGATTTAGATGGAGCATGTTCTATTTATTCACTCATAATGGCTATGCTATGCCAAAGGATGATTGAAGAGCAAGATATTCAACTATATAAATTCCCCGATAGGCGTACTCCTAAAGGCAAATTCTTATATCATTTTTTCTATGAGCAAGGATTTGTCCAAAATGGTTATAACTATACAGCATTAGCACGTGAAATCAACAAACAGCCATTTGAGATTAGAGCAATACACAAAAGACCAAGAACTAATGATGATAGGATTGAATTAATAGAACAATTCGTAGATCAAAATATCCCAGTAATAATCTCAACAGAATTCAATGGTGGTGCGCATGCTTTATTAGCCATAGGAATAGAACGCGATGAGGAGGATATCATAACTAAAATTTTCTGTCTTGATCCGGGAGCTCCTTCTCCAAAGGTTTCCTCGTGGAATTGTTTTATTGATGTCTCAAAAGAAGGCAAATCGCAATATCCATTCTATTACGTAACTGAAATAAATACTTATAAGGTCACATTAGATGACATGCTTATAATAGAGCATAAAAATTTTGATTAAAAATATGGTAACAAATAATACAACAGAGCAATCGCTCACCAAAAAAGTTTGGAATCTGGCAACAACTCTTGCCGGGCAAGGTATCGGTTTTACAGATTATATTACACAGCTCACCTATCTTCTATTTTTAAAGATGGACGCAGAGAATGTAGAAATGTTTGGAGAAGAATCAGCAATACCATCTGGTTATCAATGGAGTGATTTAATATCTCTTGACGGTCTAGATTTAGTAAAGCAATACGAAGATACTCTGAAACAACTGAGTGAACAGGAAAACCTTATCGGCACAATTTATACAAAAGCACAAAACAAGATTGACAAGCCAGTCTATTTGAAAAAAGTCATTACCATGATTGATGAGGAACAATGGCTGATCATGGATGGAGACGTGAAAGGTGCTATCTACGAAAGCATCCTTGAGAAGAATGGACAGGACAAGAAAAGTGGTGCCGGTCAGTACTTTACTCCACGCCCGCTCATCAAAGCAATGGTAGATTGCATAGCCCCACAAATTGGAGAAACGGTTTGTGACCCGGCCTGCGGCACTGGAGGTTTTCTCTTGACTGCATATGATTACATGAAAGAACAGTCTGCCAGTAAAGAAAAACGTGATTTCTTGCGTAACAAGGCACTGCATGGCGTAGATAACACACCATTGGTCGTAACGCTAGCTTCCATGAACCTATATTTGCATGGTGTGGGAACAGACCGGAGTCCGATTGTTTGTGAGGATTCTTTGGAGAAAGAGCCATCCTCCCTTGTAGATGTAATACTTGCCAATCCTCCTTTCGGTACTCGTCCAGCAGCTTCTGTGGATATTAACCGCCCGGATTTCTATGTAGAAACGAAGAACAATCAGTTGAACTTTCTTCAACACATGATGCTGATGCTCAAAACCGGAGGTCGTGCAGCCGTAGTATTACCAGACAATGTCCTTTTTGAAGGTGGTGCTGGAGAAACAATTCGCAAGAAGTTACTCTCAGACTTCAACTTACACACGATACTTCGTTTGCCTACAGGTATTTTCTATGCACAAGGCGTAAAAGCAAATGTATTGTTCTTTTCCAAAGGTCAACCGACAAAAGAGATTTGGTTCTATGATTATCGTACTGATATCAAACATACGCTTGCTACTAATAAATTAGAGAGACATCATTTGGATGATTTTGTTACATGCTATAATGCAGGAAATTTAGAAGGACGCAAAGAGTCATATGATGCAGAAAACAATCCTCAAGGGCGTTGGCGTAAGTATCCGGTAGATGATATTCTCACTCGTGACAAGACAAGCCTTGATATAACCTGGATAAAACAAGGAGGAGAGTCTGATGACCGCTCCTTGGCTGAATTGATGGCTGACATAAAAGAGAAAAGTAAAACTATTAGCTCAGCAGTTGCAGAACTTGAGAAGCTGCTTGCAAACATAAATGAAGATTAAGCGTATGAAGAATAATGATATCGCAAAATCAATAGAACAACAATTCGGAGAAATCATAGATATTATTCTCCAACATAAAAGTAATGCTTCAAAAGCCGTCAATGAAGAGCTGCTACTCACAGCATGGCATGTAGGCGGATATGTATCTGCTAAACTGAAGAGCGAAGAATGGGGAAGTAAGGTCGTTTCGCAACTGTCTGAATATATACGTTCCCAACGCCCTGACATCAAAGGTTTTGGAAGAAGCAATATTTACAATATGGTGCTGTTTTATGAAGAATACTCTTCTGAAACATTTTATACAACAATAGTAAAATATCTGAACTCTGAATTTGTCCAGCCAATAACTGGACAAATTGAAGCAAGAAATCATACACAGGAAACTACTGTAATTGTGCAACCGTTGGCTACACAATTTGTCCAGCCAGCAATTGGACAAATGCCTAAGATATTGGAGTTAACGAGTTTGACTAATCATATAGAAATATTATGCCGATGCAAAAGTAATGAAGAACGTTTGTTTTATATACTCTATGCCAATAAAGAGCATTTAGTAAAACGAGAACTTCAGCGTTGTATTTCTAATCAGACTTATGCCGGGTTATTAGGTAATAAGGATAATATGTCAAAAGGATTGAGTCTTTGCGGATTCACTTACACCATACAAAATGGATTTAGAAATGGCATTTATGGTTGTCCATTCCCAATTATCAGGAATTTCAAATGGCACGTTCCCATAATGGGGCTTATGTAAATCTTTTTACAAGTTTTTCAAGGTCTATAACCATGATAAGGGTTACACTTATGTATAATGAAATTTCTATAGCCTGTTCAATTGTCTGGAAAAGAATTGTGAAATTCTTCTAGATCTGGTGAAAACCGAGAATTATTAAAAAAACTATTTTTCACAATAACCCTTCCAGATCCAGATAAGCAAACTGGATTTCATCGTCCAGATTCATGATGATCCGGTTATTGTCTTTATCGTAGCAGAAGTAGTTGATGGGACGGCCTACAACCAGGGTTTTCAGATAGTCGCCTTTCATGTTGAACACATGAAATATTTCCCCCAGATTGCCTTTGTTCCAGTCTTGTCCCGAGTATAAGGCAACGATCTTGTCTCCGCAGATCTGAACCTGTGAGAAATGTTTTTTTCTGTCTCCGCTTTCATCCCAGTTGGGACCGTAGACATTGCATTGCAGTTCGCCTTCCAGGTTGTAGAGACTGATCAGATCATATCTGCCATTACATTCCACCAGCGTCTGGCTGGCTGGAGAAACGGGTAAGCTTCCAAAATTGGCGTATTGACTAGCATGTCTCTTTCGCATACCTTCGT
>ENA-OOXE01000770-OOXE01000770.1-human-gut-metagenome-genome-assembly--contig:-NODE-770-length-23495-cov-5.701152_pt1 | contig 23495 bp, 20 predicted proteins | sample MGYA00241585_ERZ501339 | MGnify/ENA primary metagenome ERZ501339 (study PRJEB25962, sample SAMEA1972463) | human gut metagenome | biome: human gut; feature: human-associated habitat; material: faeces...
CCGACCAGATGGAGGTCAGGTAGGGAGAATCCGGCGGCATCACCCAGCTGAGCAGGATGGCCAGATACTGCTGCACCTTGCCGTAGGTCAGAAAGCCCCATCCGGACGCAAGGTCGATGGTGCGCGGGTTCTGCAGCAGGCTGAGCACTGCCGGGAACAGCAGCAGACAGCCCATGGCAACGCCCAGCACGCTCTCCCACAAGAGATGCCCGAACTTGCGCCCGGTCAGCCGGAAGTCCTTGGTGGTCAGTTTGCACACGAAGTAGATGGCCAGGAACACCACCTGCCCGGCAAAGAAGAAGTAGTTGTTGAGCAGGTTCACCGCCGCCCAGAAGGCAAACAGCCCGTGGCGCTTGTTGTACATGGCCTCGTCCAGCGCCCACAGCAGGTACGGGAACAGCGCCACCACATCCACAAAGTGGTTGAAGAACACGTTGTACACCGCAAAGCCGGAAAGCGCGTACAGGCAGGCACCCAGCACCGCGTAGTTCTCGTTTTTGACGTAGCGGCGCAGATACAGGAACGCGCCGCCGCCCGCAACGCCGAACTTGAGCACCAGCAGCGGGACCATCAGGTAGGGGAGCCACTGCTGCGGGAAGAGCAGCGAGAACCAGAAGAACGGCGAGCCGTACAGGTAGAACGAGTAGGCGTTCATGGCGCCGCTGCCAAGGTCGGTGGCCCACGAGAAGGTATTGCGGACGCTGCCCGCTCCGTCCGGGTAGCTCAGCCCCTTGAGGAAGCCGTTCATATAGCGGTAAAAGCTGATCTGCTGGCTGTTGAAGTCCCCGGCGTAGTGGAAAAAGCCGCCGTCGAGGAGGTAGAAGGGCAGGAAGATCAGCGCCGCCGTCAGCGCACACAGGCAGACCGTGAGCAGGAACTTGTTCTGTTTCTGCCCCAGCAGCCGGGGAGTACGAGTTGATGTCATGTCAGAGGACCTCTTTTTTCAAAACGTTCGGGAGTTTCAGGGAAAGGGGATCTGGCGGGTGTCGTCCGGGTCCAGCCCAGCCTTCCGCTGCTGGTCGAACACGGCCTCGATGAGGCGGTCGATGTCCTCCAGATGGGTCAGCTCACAGCAGTACCGCCGCAGGGAGGCCGCCCCTTTCAGCCCCTTCATATAGTGCATGGTCTGGGCGCGGGCTTGGGGCATGGCCACGAACTCGCCCTTCTGCTCCACCATCTCTTCCACTTGGCGGCGCAGCGCGTTCATCCGGGCTTGGAGGTTTGGCTCCTTGGGGGCAGGGGCACCCTCCAGCGCGGCGTTCACCCGCTCGAAGAGCCACGGGTCGCCGAGAGCCCCGCGGGCGATCATCACACCGTCGCAGCCGGTCTCGCGTACCATGGTCACGGCGTCCTCCGCGGTGTGGATGTCGCCGTTGCCCAGCACGGGAACATGGACGGCGTCCTTCACCTTGGCGATGATGTCCAGATCGATGCCGGGGGTGTACATCTGCTCCCGCGTCCGGGCGTGGACGGCGATGAGCGAAGCACCCGCCTGTTCGCACGCCTTGGCGCACTCCACGGCGGTGATGTGGTCGGCGTCCCAGCCTTTGCGCATCTTGACCGTGACGGGGCGGGAGGTGTGGGCGAGGACCTGCTCCACGATCTTCCCACACAGGTCCGGGTCCAGCATCAGCTTGCTGCCCGCGCCGCCGGAGACGATCTTCGGGGCAGGGCAGCCCATGTTGATGTCGAGAAAATCGAAGTCGTATTCTTCAATGGCGGCGGCGGCTTCGCCCATGATCTCCGGCACTTCTCCGAAGATCTGGACGCCGTAGGGCGCGCCGTTGGGCTGGGCCTTGAGCAAGCTGACCGTCTTGTGGTCGTGGTAGACCAGCGCCCGGCTGGATACCATCTCGCTGACGGTGAAGCCCGCGCCGTGCTGGGCCATCAGGCGGCGGCAGGGCGCGTCGGTAAAGCCCGCCATGGGGCCGAACACCGCCCGGTGGGGCAGGGGGATATTCTGAAGTTTCAAAGGTTCCATTGTGTTCCTCTTCTGCTTGACAAAACGATGAAAAATTACTATACTGCTAATAGAGAAAGCGCTGACTGCAAAATGGTCAGCTCCTCCTCGGCTTAGGTGTCAAAAAGAATGACCGCTTGCTTTGGTAGGGCAGAGGCGGTCATTTCTTTTTAAAGAAGCCGTTCCCCACGACGCGCAGTCGGGGAGGAGCGTGACCACCTGCATTTGCAGACAGCGCCTTACAGCCAGATGGCTGCGGATACAGTATATCATAAATGAAAGCACAGCACAAGCGCCGTGCTTTTTTTCGTTTTCAAGTCTGTTTTGCTCCGATCTTCGCCAGCAGCGCAGCCAGCACAAGGCCGGCGGGGGCGCTGATCCAAGTGGAGAGCCAGAAGCCGGAAAAGCCGATGCGGGGCACCAGCAGCACACAGGCGCAGAGGTTCAGGCCGATCTGCCCAAGGTTCGAGGCCAGATACAGCCCCATCTTCTGCGCCCCGCGCAGCCGGGCTTCGCACAGGTGTTTCTGGGCGGTAAAGATGTAGGTCAGGCCCTCATAGGCCAGCATGGTGGAGCCGTAAGCGGCGGCAAAAGCGTCGGTGGTGAAGAGCCGCAGCAAGGGGCCGTTGAGCCCGATGCAGAGGGCCGCCACCAGCAGCGAATAGAAAAACAGGATGCGCCGCCCCTCGCGCAGACCCTCCTGCACCCGCTGAGGCTGGGCGGCGGTGGTGTTCTGGGCAATGAAAAAGACGATGGACTGCACAAAGCCGTACACCGGCATCATCATCAGGCTGGAAAGCTTGCCCGCGCAGGAAAAGCCTGCGATGGCGGCCACGCCAAGGCCGCCCAGCAGCCCCTGCTTGACCGTGGTGATGATGGTGCCGCTGGCTTGCTGGAGGGAGTTCGGGGCGGAAAGCCGGAAGATCTCCTTGGCGTATCTTGCCTTGAGCATTTCCCGGCGGAAGGGTGTGTCCAGCTCGGTTTTGCGCAGGTGGGCCAGCATGTACACTGCCCCGGCGATCTGCGCAGCGGCCGTGGCCCCGGCGGCACCGGCCACCCCGAAGGGCCCCACGAGGGCGAGGTCCAGCAGGATGTTCATCACGCTGGTGGCCATCACAGCCCGCAGCGGCGTTTTGGAGTCGCCGCAGCCCATGACGCATTGCTTCGTCAGGTCGTAGAGCATCAGGAAGGGCAGCCCGACGAGGTACACCCGCCCATAGAGGACGGCTTCGGCCAGAATCTCTTCCGGCGTGCGGATGAACCGCAGCAGAGCGGGCAGGGTGAAAAAACCCAGCGCCGTCAGCCCCAGTGCCAGCGCAAGGTCCACAAAGAGCAGGTTATAGAGCAGCTCGGCCATTTCCTGCCGGGTGGCCGTGGGCTTGCCCGCTGCCACCAGCAGACCGCCGCCCAGCTCCATGCCGCCGGAGATGAAGAGGAAGATCATCAGCACCGTGGAGGCGTTGGACACAGCCGCCAGCGCGTCGGCGTCCAGCCGCAGCCCGATGATCATGGTATCGGCCACCGAGTAGAACTGCGTGGCCACCATGCTCAGGATGATAGGAAAAGCATACCGCAGCAGCGCCGGGCGCACCGGCCCATGCAGCAGGGTGTTTTGTGTTTCGCTCGTGCAGAACACCTTCTTTCGGGAAACCATAATATACACAGAATGTACTAAGGATACGTTGTTCTACAGAAGATGTCAAGTTCGGGAGCACAGCCCACACGGAAAGGAAGAAGCAGGACTTGGCCTGTGAAAAAAATCATTCACCTGAATCTTCCCCAAAATGAAAATTTCCCTCTTGACTTTACGAAAATAAAGTGTATAATGCAATCAAACCGATGAGGCGGAAGAGAATCTGCACAGCGCATCTGCTAGAGAGCCCGGAGGATGGAAACGGGCGACAGCGGGGCAGAACTTCGTGGGCCGCCGAGGGCCGGGCAAACGGGAGCAGGATGCTCTTCAGTAGCTTGGGACGGAAGCCTCCGTTACAGGGCAGGGGAGTGTTGGCTCTCCGTGAGGGGCTCTGCGGCCAAGGTTTTGGCGGATAGCAGAGCAAGCAAGGTGGCACCGCAGAATCGTAATTTCGATCCTGTCCTTGTGGATGAACACACAGGGACGGGATCTTTTTGTATTTACAGACCCGTTCCGCAAGTGGAGCGGGTCTTATTGTTACTGCCGCCCGCTCCAAGGAAGGAGCAACCGCTATGAAAACCATGAACAAGATCACCCGCCGCAGCTTCCTGAAGGTCGCTCTTGGTGCCGCCGCTGTTTCCGCATTCAGCCTGACCGGCTGCGGCGGCTCGGCATCGTCCGCTGCCGCCGACACCGCTTCCAGCGCCGCTGCTTCGTCTGCCGCCGCTTCTGCCGAGGCGGGCCAGACCTTCAAGGTCGGCATCGTCAACTATGTGGATCATGCTTCCCTGAACCAGATCGTCGCTTCCGTCGAGAGCCGTCTGGATGAGATGGGCAAGGAGAAGGGCGTCACCTTCGATTACGCCGACTACTACGCCAACGCACAGGCCGACCAGACCAACCTGAACCAGATCGGTGCCGACCTCGTGGCCGACGATGTGGACGTCATCGTGGCCGTTGCCACCCCCACCGCCGCCACCATGCTGGCAGCTGTCGAGGACACCGATATCCCCGTGGTCTACTCCGCTGTCACCGACCCCTCTGCCGCCGGTTTTGACGGCGAGGAGAACATCACCGGCACCTCCGATGCGCTGAACACCGATGCCATCATGAACCTGATCCTCGCGGTCAACCCGGACATCGACACCATCGGTCTGCTGTACGACCTCAGTCAGGATGCTTCCACCCAAGCCATCGCGGATGCCAAGGCGTTCTGCGACAGCAAGGGCATCAAATACGTTGAAAAGAACGGCACCACCACCGCCGAGGTCCAGATGGCCGCGGAGGCCCTGATCGCTGCGGGCGTCAAGGCCGTCTTCACCCCCACCGATAACACGGTCATGACCGCTGAGCTCTCCATCTACGAGACCTTCCTCGAAGCAGGCGTGATGCACTTTACTGGTGCCGACAGCTTTGCACTGAACGGTGCGTTCGTGGGCTACGGCGTCGATTACGTCCAGTTGGGCGAGGCCACCGCCGATATGGTGGTGGAGCTGCTCTGCGAGGGCAAGACCACCGCCGACCTGCCCTACCAGACCTTCGACAACGGCATTGCCACCATCAACACCGAGACCTGCAAGGCGCTGGGCCTCGACCTCGATACGGTCAAGAAGGCCTTCGAGCCCTACTGCACCGAGGTCGTGGAAGTGACCACGCAGGAAAACTTCTAAAGGAGCAACAACCATGCTGGCGAGTATCTTTTCACTCAACGTGATCCAGACCGCGCTGGAACTGGGCTGCATCTATGCCCTTGTGGCGCTGGCTCTGTTCTTGAGCTATTCCATCCTGAACATTGCGGACCTGTCCACCGACGGCTGCTTCACCCTTGGCTGCGCCGTGGCCTGTCAGGTCGCGTTGACAGGCCACCCCTTCCTTGCGCTGGTGGCCGCGATGGCCGCCGGCGTGTGCTCCGGATTCGTCACCGCCTTTTTGCAGACCCGCCTCGGCGTCGAGAGCATCATGGCGGGCATCATCGTGAACACCGGCCTGTATACCATCAATCTGGCGGTCATGGGCTTTTCGTCCACCCTCTCGCTGGTCAAGACGGACACCGTCTTCTCGCTGGCCAAGACGGCGCTGGCCTTCACCGGCGGCTGGTATAAGCTGGTGCTGACCGCAGCCGTCATCGCTCTCGCGTGCGTCGGCATGGTGGGCTTCCTCGGCACCCGGCTGGGCCTGTCCATCCGGGCCACCGGCGACAACGCCGCCATGGTGCGGGCTTCCAGTATCAACCCGGCCTTCACCATCACGGTGGGCCTGTGCATCTCCGGCGCGCTGACGGCGCTTTCCGGCGGTCTGCTGGCCCAGTACCAGAAAAGCAGCGATATCAATGTGGGCACCGGCATGGTGACCATCGCGCTGGCCTCCCTCATCATCGGCGAAACGCTGGTGGGCAAGCGCACCATGGTGCGCCGGGTGCTGGGCGTTGTCTTCGGCAGCTGCCTGTACCGCTTCATCGTGGCAGTGGCCCTGCGCTTCAACGTCCCGGCGGCGGCCATGAAGCTGGTGTCCGCCCTCATCGTGGCCATCGCCATCTCGATGCCCGCCATCCAGAACCGGCTGGCCTTCGAAAAGCGGAAGCGCGCGGCCCAGAAGAAGGAGGCGGTCTGAGATGGAAATGCTGGAATTGCAAGATCTGCACAAGACCTTTAACCCCGGCACCGTCAACGAGAAGGTGGCGCTGAACGGCGTCAGCCTGAAGATGGAATCGGGGGACTTCGCCACCATCGTCGGCTCCAACGGCGCGGGCAAATCTACCCTGTTCAATGCCATCACCGGCGGCTTCATCGCCGACGAGGGAAGCATCGAGCTGGGCGGGCAGGACATCACCTTCGCGCCCGAATTTGAGCGCAGCCGGGTCATCGGCCACCTCTTCCAAGACCCCCTCAAGGGCACCGCGCCGAACATGACCATCGAGGAGAACCTCGCGCTGGCCTACCTCCGGGCGGGCACAGCCCCCCACGCCATCTTCTCCCGCATCTCCCGCAAGGACAAGGAACTGTTCCGGGAGAAGCTGGCCCTGTTGGACATGGGCCTCGAAGACCGGATGAAGCAGCCGGTGGGCTTGCTCTCCGGCGGCCAGCGTCAGGCGCTGACCTTGCTGATGGCGACCCTCGTCACCCCGAAGCTCCTCCTGCTGGACGAGCACACCGCCGCGCTGGACCCCGCCACCGCCGAAAAGGTGCTGGAGCTGACCAAGAGCATCGTGGCCGAAAAGAAGATCACCTGCCTGATGGTCACCCACAACATGCACCAAGCCCTTGAGCTGGGCAACCGCACCCTGATGATGGATGCGGGCCGCATCGTCTTCGATGTCAAGGGCGAGGAGCGCCGCAAGATGACCGTGGACGACCTGCTGGAAAAGTTCCGCGAGAACGCGGGCAAGGCGCTGGATAACGACCGCATCCTGCTCAGCAAAGTGAAGGCAGATAATTGATATGGAAGTGATAGTTCGTTTGCCCAGATTACAGGACTATGAAAGAGTTTCCAAAATCATGGATCAGGTCCAGCAGCTCCATGTCGAGTGGAGGCCAGATGTTTACAAACCGGCCAGTCCCTTGATCACGATGGATATGTTTGAAGCCATCTTAAAAGACGAAAATTGGTATGTGGCCGAAGCCGATGGCGTGGTTGTCGGGGTTCTGGAACTTATGAAACGTCATGTGGAAAGCCCTGCGCAGGTCATGAAAGATGTCTTGTTCATCAGCACAATGGCGGTCGATGAGAAATATCGCGGAAAAGGAATTGGACACCTATTCTTTGAAAAGGTGAAACGGCTTAAGCAGGAAAAAGGATATGATACGATCGAATTGCAAGTGAATGCCAAAAACACACTGGCCTATGAAATGTATCGGAAGTACGGGTTCACGGAGAAATCAATTAACATGGAGTTGAAAGAATCAGCTTTAGGCTGACAACAAAAGGAGCAGGATGCCCCGGCCGACCGGCCAAAGCGTCCTGCTCCTTTTTTGCAAGCTGTATTTTTAGCGGGAAAATTACTTCACGTACTCAACGGTGTACTCGAAGCCATACTCTTCCTGCAGCTTCTTGACGTCGGCCTCGCAATCCTCGATGAAGGTGGGGGCGTAGACGGAAGCGCCGTTGTGGGACTTCTTGTAGTCCTCAACGATCTGCTGCAGCTTGGCCCAGCCCTCGTTGGCCTTGGCCTGATCGACAGTGTCGGGGAAGTTGATGATGAATTCGCGGTGCTGCGGAATACGAGCTTTCATAAGATAAGTCTCCTTGTTGACAAAGTGTAGTTTTAATTTGAATTTATACAGAAACTGAAATGAAATTCAGCTTTTGTAGATAAAATTGCTGTTTGTACAACCTCTCAGTCGCTTCGCGACAGCTCCCCTAGTAGGGGGAGCCCTTGGCATCGCGGGCACGTTTTTGGCTTTCGCCTTACGGCTCTGCAAGCAATATCTCTGTCGTAAAACAAAAATCTTACGCCAGAGGCTCCCCTACTAGGAAAGACTCCCTCCGGCCGGAGGGAGATGTCGCGTATACGACAGAGGGAGGACGACTGGCGGGCGCAAGCCCGACTGAGAGGCTGTACGAAGACGGGCCTTACAATTGATAGATCTGTTTGGCGTTTCCCGCCGTCTGCCGGAACACCGCTTCCTCCCGCACCCCTTTGATCTGCGCGATATACTCTCCCACATAGCGGATGAGGGAGCTGTCGCACCGGGTGCCGCGGACGGGTTCCGGGGCCATGTAGGGGCAGTCCGTTTCCAGAACGATCTGCTCCAGCGGCAGGGCGGCGATGGCTTTTGCGGCCCGCTTGGCCCCTTTGAAGGTGCACGCGCCGCCGAAGCCGAAGTAGAGCCCCTGCTTTGCCAGCCAGAGCGCGTCGTCCGCGCTGCCGGAATAGCAGTGGACGATGCCTTTGGGCTGGTATTTTTTCAGCAGGGCGTAGATATCGGCGTGGGCGTTGCGGTCATGCACGATGATGGGCTTGTCCAGTTCCAGCGCCAGCCTGATCTCGGCCTCGAAGAGGGCCAGCTGGGCGTCCTTCGGCACGGGCCAGTGGTAGTCCAGCCCGCATTCGCCCACGGCCACCACCTTCGGGTCGTCGTAATAGGGGGCCAGCGCTTTCATCTCGGCAGCCCAGTCGCCGCCGTAGACCGACACCGTGGGGGCCGGGCCCTCCTCGCCGCAGTCCTCCGGGGCGAGAAGGCTTTCCGGGTGGATGCCGATGGCAGCCACCACCCACGGATACTTGTGGGCCAGCTCCAGCACGCGGGGCGCGTCGCCGGAGTGGGTGGCCTGTTCGCAGACGCCCACCACGCCTTTGGCGGGCAGACTGTCCAGCAGAGCAAAGCGGTCTGCGTCAAAGGCGCGGGCGCTGTAGTGGGCGTGGGTGTCAAAGATGGGGCCGGTCATACGCCCTCCTTCTTCGGGGCCTTGTTCACGAGCCAGATGCCGACACAGACCAGCACCAGCGCCCCCATGTACTGCCAGCGGAAGAGCGGCTCCCCGTTCAGCAATGCGCTGAGCAGGACGTTTACCACCGGGTTCACAAAGCCGAAGATGGCGATGCGGCTGACGGGGTTGTTCTTCATGAGCAAGGCCCAGATGACATACCCGGCGCCGCAGATAAAGGCCAGATAGAACAGGTCCAGCACACCGGCCGCCGAAACGACGGTCAGCCGCCCGCCCAGCAGCAGACCCAGCACCAGCAGAGCCGCGCCGCCGACGAAGAGGTTCAGAAAGCAGACGGCAAAGCTGTCGGCTTTTTTGGTGACGGATTTGTTCCACGGGCCCGCCAAGGTGAAGATGACGGTAGCCAGCAGCATGGCAAAGATGCCGAAGGCGCTGCCGCTGCCATGGTTGCCCAGCGTGCCCACCAGAACGCCCGCAAAGCCCAGCACACAGCCAAGGGCCTTGGCGGGGGTCATCCGGTCGGCATTTCCGTAGAGGAAGTGGGCGAAGATGACGCCAAGGAAGCTCTGGGTGCTGTTCAGGATGCCGCCGAAGGCACCCGTCAGCAGGGCGACAGCGGAGTAGTAGAACGCATACTGCGCCGTGGTCTGCCACAGGCCCAGCGCACAGCACTCGGCCAGCACTTTGCCCTGCGGCAGGGCGGGGAGTCTGCCCTCCAAGATGAGGCTCCCCACCAGCACCAGCAGACTGCCCAGCATGAACCGGACGCCCGCAAAGCAGAGGATGGAGGCCGTGTCCGCCGTCTCAATGGCGAACAGGCGGTAGCCCATCTTGATGAAGGGGAAAGCGGAACCCCACAGCGCGTTGCAGAAGATCGCGATGAGGACGGCGAAGATCGGTGTGCCAAACAGCGCGTCCAGCTTCTCCGTCCGCGAAACAGTGTGTTCCATGGCTTAGTGGATGCGGGAGCCGACGGGGGTGTCGTCGCCGTAGAAGGCGATGGAGCAGCCGCCGTCTGCGGTGTCCGCAGCGAAGATCATGCCCTCGCTGACATACTTGCCCTTCATCATGGGGCGGGGTGCCAGATTGCAGACGATGCCGATCTTCTTGCCGATCAGGTCTTCCGGCTTGAACCACTTGGCGATGCCGGACAGGATGCAGCGCTCCCGCTGGCCGTCGAAGACGGTCAGGTGGAGCAGCTTCTTGCTCTCCTTCAGGTTCTCACAGGCGCGGACCTCGGCCACGCGCAGCTCCACCTTGCAGAAGGTATCGAAGTCGATCTCTTCCTCGTGGGTGAAGTCCACGCTGCTCTCAGCAGCGGCAGGGGCGTTCTTGGCGGCCTCGGCTTCTGCCTTGGCCTTGTTGGCAGCCTCGGCAGCGGCCTTCCGCTTCTCGTCCTCTTCCTTCAGGTGGGCGATCTCCTTGGCCACGTCGATGCGGGGGAACAGAGCGTCGCCCTTGTGGACGGTGTAGGTCTCCTGTGCACCGTAGACGGTCTTGGCGAGGTCGAGGGCGGAAGCGTCCAGACCCAGTTGATCCATCATCTTGGGGGCGGTGGAGGGCAGGTAGGCGTTCAGCAGGATGCCAGCCACGCGCAGTGCCTCGCACAGGTGGTACAGCACGCTCTCCAGACGCTCCTTGCTGGCCTCGTCCTTGGCCAGCGCCCAAGGTGCGGTCTCGTCGATGTATTTGTTGGCGCGCTGGATGACGGCGAAGACCTCCATCAGAGCCTGCGGGATGGTCAGGTTGTCCATGTCGGCGGTGACCTTGGCGGTCAGGCCGTTGATCATGCCCTCCAGCTCGGCGTCGATGGCCTCGGTGCCGGCAACATGGTGGACGGTGCCGCCGAAGTACTTCTCGCACATGGCGACGGTGCGGCTGAGCAGATTGCCGAGGTCGTTGGCCAGATCGCTGTTGATGCGGTTGATCAGGGCCTCGTTGGTGAACATGCCGTCGTTGCCGAAGGGGATCTCACGCAGCAGGAAGTAGCGGATGGCGTCCACGCCGTAACGGTCGCAGAGGATGACAGGGTCCACGACGTTGCCCACGGATTTGGACATCTTGCCGCCGTTCATCAGCAGCCAGCCGTGGCCGAACACCCGCTTGGGCAGCGGCAGATCGAGGGCCATCAGCATGGCGGGCCAGAGGATCGTGTGGAAGCGCAGGATCTCCTTGCCGACCATGTGCAGATCTGCGGGCCAGAACTTGTCGTAATCGTGGTAGGTCTCGTTGCCGTAGCCCAGCGCGGAGATATAGTTGCTCAGAGCATCGACCCAGACGTACATGGTGTGCTTGGGGTCGAAGGGGACAGGGATGCCCCACTTGACGGAGGTGCGGGAAACGCAGGTGTCCTGCAGACCCTGCTTGATGAAGGCGATCATCTCGTTCTTGCGGCTCTCCGGCTGGATGAACTGGGGGTTCTCCTCGTAGAGCTTGAGCAGACGGTCGGCATACTTGCTGGTCTTGAAGAAGTAGGCTTCCTCGTGGGCGTCGTAGACCTCGCGGCCGCAGTCGGGGCACTTGCCGTCAACGAGCTGGCTGTCGGTCCAGAAGCTCTCGCAGGGCTTGCAGTAGTGGCCGATGTACTCGCCCTTGTAAATGTCGCCCTGCTCGTAGAGCTTGGTGAAGATCTTCTGGCAGGACTCCATGTGGTAGTCGTCGGTGGTGCGGATAAAGCGGTCGTAGCTGACGTCCAGCAGCTTCCACAGGTCCTTGACGGTGGCCACGATCTTATCGACGTACTCCTTGGGGGTCACGCCCGCGTCGGCAGCCTTGTCCTGAATCTTCTGGCCGTGCTCGTCGGTGCCGGTCAGGAACATGACGTCATAGCCCTGCATCCGCTTGAAGCGGGCCAGCGCATCGCACGCCACGGTGGTGTAGCTGTGGCCGATGTGCAGCTTGTCGCTGGGGTAGTAGATGGGGGTGGTGATGTAAAATGTTTTATGCTCGCTCATGGGAATATGCTCTTCCTTTCTATCGTGGCTGTGTCACAAAAAAGCTCCCGTCCTGCCGGAGTTTCCGGGCAGGGACGGGAGCTTAGACTTCCGTAGTAACACCTTGTTTCGCCGCGCTCTTGCAAGTGTTATGACAAAAGGGGCATAAAAACTCCTTCTTCTTATTATAATACGCGAAAAAGGCGGCTTTGTCAACGTTAAATCTCGTAATCGAGGCAGACGCGGTTTTTATAGTAGGGGCGCACCTTGCTGTTGGCCACGGCAACATGGGCCGGGTGGGTGGAATAGCCCTTGAGTGCCTCGGCGGTCTCGAAGGTGGTGTCCAGCATCAGGTCGGCGTTGGAAGAGGGGAGCGCGTCGATGTTGACGCGGATGTCCACCAGACCGGGGATCTGACCGGCCAGTCCTTCCAGGCCCTCTTTGATGCCTGCCTTGACGGCGGCTTTTTCGGTGTCGGAAAGCTCATCCTTGAGCTGCCACAGAATCACATGCTTGACCATAAGAAAAATCCTCCTGCGTTTTTCTCCATTGTAGCAGAGAACGGCAGAAGGAGCAAGAAAAATTTTGGAATGGAACCAGGCCAGAACGATTCAATCGGCGCTATGGTTCCAACTCTCATACGCAACGAGATAAAGAAGGTCGCCCCCGATGGCAACCCCGAAGAGGATGCGGTAGACCAGCGATGTGACAGGCGTAAAGGCCAGGATCAGAAAGGCGAGAGCATTGAGCATGTAGAATACGCCGTTCTTTTTCTGCCAGAACGCGCGGTACTCAGGGTCGCGGACGTACTGGTTGAAGGGGAGTTTGATGAGCGGGTCCTTGCCCTGAAAATCCCGGATGCCGGAGATGAACCAGATCACGGCCAGCACAATGTTGAACAGGGTGGAAGACGAGAAGAACGAATCCATACGATACACCTCCATCTTTTTCCACAAGTATAACATAGGGGGGGTGAAAAAGCAAGGACGGGATTCAACCCGGAACGGAACATTCTGCCCGGAAAATGTGCGAAGGAACAAAAAACCAGCCGGATCGAGGCGGTTGCAAGCCCTCGTCCGGCTGGATACTTACTTCTTCGGAGTCATAAGCCTCTTCTCCTTGGATCTCCTCATTTTCGGATTGTACGTTTCATAGGGTGACTCTCCTTAGAAACTATCAGAAAACTGGAATCTATTTCAAGGGGGACTAGCTACTCGTGTGCATTGGACTGACCCTTCTCTTAACTGTTGGACTGCGGTACAGAGATCATGAAGATGAATTTCATATTACCACATTCTTTCGAGTTAGATTTGCTGGGGGTTCCACTGCTTAGTACATTGGAGTTACTCCTTTTTGGTCATTCAAATATCTTCGTCCGCGCAAAAGCTTTCTTCATAGGGATCACCTCAAGCGGATCTATTTGAATCGCCATGGGGTCTTATACTCGACAGACTGTTCTGTTTTCGCGTGATGGATGCTCAAGACTGGCTCTTGTTTTTGTGTTTTTATACGGGGGATACATCCCGTTTGTGGAGAGCCTCTGTTTTGCTTCTCAGCGAACCCCGACAGTCTGTCCGAACTGTGCGGGCTCCATATCGACCATCGGTCTCGCTCCTTTCTGCTTCAAGTCAGCGGGGTTAGCTCTCATTTGAGCTTCTGCTGTACTTCTCTGGTTTCTGGCTTTATTATACTCAAAACGGGGCCGCTTGTCTATTCGCAGACTGTACAACAATTGTCCCTTGTTTTTGCACCAAAAGTCCAAAAAGCTGGGATACATGAAACTCGACTTTCCGCCTGCTGTTCCGCCGCGGTGAGAAGAAGTGAACCCGGTACAGCCCGTACATCTCAGCCCTACTTCCCATATAAATTTGATATACCGGCTATACAAACAGTGAATAACGTGCCGATTTTGCCTCATTTTACCCGTACAAGACGAAGCAAAAACTAAGATTTGGTTAAGGAATTGTGCAAAAGGCATAAGAAAAATTCAAGTATTTGTGCGAAGTGTACAACACTTCTCCGCGCTCCGTGAAATGGAATATAACAAAAGGTAGAATCTGGGGCGGGCGGCTACAAATTTCGGCACAATCGTGCTATGATACATACCACAAAACGAGAAAGGAGAGAGTGCAAAAAGAATGAATGCGTTGACTGCTGCTTTAAAAGAAGAGCTGAACGTTGAAATGGTCTCGGTCTTCGGGCTTTCCATCCCGGAGTCGGTGGTCGTCAGCTGGGGCATCATGGCGTTTCTGGTTCTCGGTTCGATCCTGCTGACGCGGAATCTGCGGGTCGAGCACATCACCAAGCGTCAGGCTGTCCTTGAGACGGTCGTGACCACCATCAACGATTTCTTCGTCGGGCTGCTGGGCGAAAACGGCAAACGGTATGTGCCGTATCTGGTGAGCGTGGCGCTGTACATCGGGTGCAGCAACCTTATCGGTGTGTTCGGCATCAAGCCCCCCACGAAGGATCTGAACGTCACGGCGGCTCTGGCGCTCATGAGCATCGTGCTCATCGAGTATGCCGGCATCCATGCGCGCGGCGGGCTCGGCTTTTTGAAGAGTCTGACGGCTCCTACCCCGATCATGACCCCCATGAACATTTTGGAGATCGCGATCCGGCCTACGAGCCTTTGCATGCGACTGTTCGGCAACGTGCTGGGCGCGTTCGTCATCATGGAGCTGATCAAGCTCGTGGTGCCGGTGTTCGTCCCCGCTGTCTTCAGTTTGTATTTTGACCTGTTCGATGGTCTGATCCAGACCTATGTGTTTGTGTTCCTGACCTCCCTGTTCATGAAAGAGAGCATTGGGGACGAAGAGTGATCTCAGACGCAGCGCGGGCTGAGAAGTGATTACATTACAAAGGAGATTTTATTATGAACGGACTCGTAGCTCTGGGCGCTGGTATCGCAGCGCTGACTGGTATTGGCGGCGGCATCGGCATCGGCATTGCCACCGGTAAGGCAACGGAGGCCATCAGCCGCCAGCCGGAAGCTTCCGGTAAGATCCAGACCAACCTCCTGCTGGGCGCTGCTCTGGCAGAAGGTACTGCAATTTTCGGCTTCGTCGTTGCCCTGCTGATCATCCTGTTCTTGGGTTGATAACGGAGGCATGACGGAATGCTGACACTGAATCTGAATCTTTTGTGGACGGTCGTCAACGTTCTGATCCTGTTCTTGCTGCTGCGGAAGTTCCTGTACAAGCCTGTCATGAACGTCATTGCACAGCGCCAGAAGCAGATTGACGACGCCATTGCTGCGGCGGAAACTTCCAAGCAGGATGCCGCCGCAGCCCTGACCAGCGCAGAGGATAAGCTGCGCAATGTGGACGCCGAAGCCGCTGCCCGCCGCGAAGCCTACGAGCAGCAGGCCGAGAAGGAAAAGCAGCAGCTGATGGCTGACGCCCAGAAACAGGCCGACGCCATCGTGGCCGAGGGCAAGGCTGCGGCCGAAGCCGAGCGCCAGCACAAGCTGCGCGAGGCCGACGCCCAGACCACGGCCCTTGCCCGCGCCATGTGCGAGAAGCTGCTGGAGCGGAACCTGACTGCGCAGGACGATGCCCGTCTGCTGGACGATCTGTTGGAGAAAGCAGGTGCTGGCAATGGCAACTGAATTCAGCAAGGAATTTTTCAACTCCAACCGCATCGTCAAGGCCGACCTGCGTGCAGCCCGCAAGCTGCGGGAAGAGGACATCACCCGCATCAAGAATGAAGTGAAGAAGCTCTACGATGCCACCGAGGTCATCCTGAATGTCTCCGTGGACGAGAGCCTCCTCTCCGGCTATGTCCTGCAGGTCGGCGACCGGATGTTCGATAACTCCGGCCGTCACATGCTGGACACCATGATGGCGGGAAAGCCCGATCTGGCTACCCTGAAGACCCGCATCGAGGACTACAAGCCCGCCGAGACCTCGGCTGAGGGCGGCGTGGTTATCTCCTCGGCGGACGGCATCGTGCAGGTCGAAGGGATGGACCGCGCCGTGTACGGCGAGATCGTCACCTTCGAGAACGGTGCCAAGGGCATGGTCGAAAGCGTGGAGCCGGGCCGTCTCGGCATCATGCTGTTCGACGGTGCCGAGTCCGTCGGCGTCGGCACCCTCGTGACCCGCAGCGGCAAGCGTGCGGGCATCCCCGTGGGTGAGGGCTTCCTCGGCCGCGTCATCGACCCGCTGGGCGAGCCCATCGACGGCAAGGGCCCGGTGGAAGCGGAGGGCTACAACCCCATCGAGAAACAGGCCCCCGGCATCTTGGAGCGTCAGAGCGTGGACACCCCTCTTCACACCGGCATCCTCGCCATCGACTCCATGTTCCCCATCGGCCGCGGCCAGCGTGAGCTGATCATCGGCGACCGCCAGACCGGCAAGACCTCCATCGCCACCGACGCCATCCTGAACCAGAAGGACACCGGCGTTTACTGCATCTACGTCGCCATCGGCCAGAAGGCTTCCTCCATCGCCCGCGTGGCCGAGGATCTGAAAAAGCACGGTGCCATGAGCTACACCACCATCGTGGCGGCCACGGCATCCGACTCCGCCCCCCTGCAGTACATTGCCCCCTATGCGGGCACGGCACTGGCCGAGTACTTCATGGACAAGGGTAAGAGCGTCCTGATCGTCTACGACGACCTGTCCAAGCACGCAGTGGCCTACCGTGCCATCTCGCTGCTGCTCCGCCGCTCTCCGGGCCGTGAGGCTTACCCCGGCGACGTCTTCTATCTGCACTCCCGTCTGCTGGAGCGGTCCTGCCGGATGCGCGACGACCTCGGCGGCGGTTCCATCACCGCCCTGCCCATCGTCGAGACGCAGGCGGGCGACGTCTCCGCTTACATCCCCACCAACGTCATCTCCATCACCGATGGTCAGATCTTCCTTGAGAGCGCCCTGTTCAACGCGGGCAACCGCCCGGCCGTCAATGTCGGCCTGTCGGTGTCCCGTGTCGGCGGCGCAGCCCAGACCAAGGCCATGAAGAAGGCCAATGCCAACCTGCGCATCGAGCTGGCCCAGTATAAGGATATGGAGTCCTTCGCCCAGTTCAGTTCCGATCTGGACGCCGAGACCCGCCGCCAGCTGGAGCACGGCAAGGCCCTGACCGAGATGCTCAAGCAGCCGCTCTATCAGCCCAAGTCCGATGCCGAGCAGGTCGTGATCCTGACGCTGGCTTCCCACGGGATGCTGGATCTTGTCCCGCTGACGGAGCAGCGCGCCAAGACGGCCGCCTTCGTGCGGTCGTTCAAGGCCGATGTCTCCGGCACGATGGACGCCATCACTTCCACCGGCAAGATCACGCCGGAACAGGTGGATGCCATCCTGACCGCGTGGAAGGCCTATGCGGGAGGGGAGAGCCATGCCGTCCAGTAAGCTGCTCAAGGAGCGGATCGAGAGCATTCAGGATACCATGAAGATCACGAATGCCATGTACCTGATCTCCTCCTCTAAGCTCCGCAAGGCACGCCAGAACTACCAAAACGTTCTGCCGTATTTCACCCGGATGCGGGATACCATTTCCCGCGTCGTGCCCCATCTGCCGGATGAGCCGGTCCACCCTTACTTCCATGAGCGGAATGTGGAGAACCCCAAGCGGGCCTACCTTGTGCTGACCGCCGATAAGGGCATGGCCGGTGCTTACAACCAGAACCTGCTCAAGTTCCTCAAGGAACATGCAGACCAGAACGACCGGTTCTATGTCATCGGTCAGGTCGGCTACCGTGCCCTGCTCCATAAGGATCCGCGTCTGGTGGAAGAGTTCCAGTACGGCGCCACGGCCCCGACGCTGCAGCGTGCCCGCGACATCACCGTGGACGCCATCGACGATTTCAAGTCCGGCAAGCTGGATGAGGTGTACATCGTCTACACTAAGATCCAGAATGCCCTGACCAGTGAACCCGTCATGGAGCGGCTGCTTCCGCTGGACCGCGAGCACCTGAAGCCCACGCCCAAAGGTCTGGGTGACCCGCGGGGCGAGGTGGAGATGTTCCCGGATGCGAAGACCGTGTTCGAGCAGACAGCGCCCATCTATATGCACGGTATGATCTTCGGCGCCATGACCGAGAGCTTCTGCGCCGAGCAGAGCGCCCGCATGACCGCCATGGATTCGGCCACCAAGAGCGCGAATGACATGATCCACGAGCTTCAGCTCGAATACAACCGCACCCGTCAGGGCTCCATCACACAGGAGATCACCGAGATCATCGGCGGTGCGGCGGCAGTACAGAACAATGAGTAAAACTTACTCCTTCCGGCATCACCTAAGCGATGCCGCTTCCCTCAAGGAGGGAGGCTTTAGCGGCTCTCTCGCCGAGGGAGCAGTCACAGCGAAGCTGTGACTGAGGGAGTATCGATTCTATGAGAAAGGCAATCGTATGATACAGGGAACTATTATTCGCGTAGCGGGCCCCGTGGTGGACGTCAAGTTCACCGAGGGCAAGCTGCCTGCCCTGCAGGAAGCGCTGACGGTGACCGCCGAGGGCACCGAGCGTACGATGGAAGTGGCGCAGCACGTCAACGAGACGACGGTGCGCTGCATCATGCTTTCTGCCAGCGAGGGTCTTGGCAAGGGCATGGTGGTCACCGCCACCGGCCATGGCCTGAACGCCCCGGTGGGCGAAGGCACGCTGGGCCGCATGTTCGACCCGCTGGGCCGCCCCATCGACGGCAAGGGCCCGGTGGACGACCTGCCCCACTGGTCCATCCACCGCAAGGCTCCCAGCTTTGCAGAGCAGAAACCTGCAACCGAAATTCTGGAGACCGGCATCAAGGTCATCGACCTGCTGGCTCCTTACGCAAAAGGCGGTAAGATCGGCCTGTTCGGCGGCGCCGGTGTCGGCAAGACCGTCCTGATCCAAGAGCTGATCCACAACGTCGCCACCGAGCACGGCGGCTACTCCATCTTCACCGGCGTGGGCGAGCGCTCCCGCGAGGGCTGCGACCTTTGGGGTGAGATGAACGCTTCCGGTGTTCTGAACAAGACTGCGCTGGTCTTTGGCCAGATGAACGAGCCCCCCGGAGCCCGTATGCGCGTCGCGGAGACCGGCCTGACCATGGCCGAGTACTTCCGCGAGGAGACCCATAAGGACGTCCTGCTGTTCATCGATAACATCTTCCGTTTCGTGCAGGCCGGTTCCGAAGTCTCCGCCCTGATGGGCCGTATGCCCTCTGCCGTCGGCTACCAGCCCACGCTGGCCAATGAGCTGGGTGCTCTGCAGGAGCGCATCACCTCTACCCGCGATGGTTCCATCACCTCGGTTCAGGCTGTCTACGTCCCCGCCGACGACCTGACCGACCCGGCCCCCGCCACCACCTTCGCACACTTGGATGCCACCACGGTCCTGAGCCGTAAGATCGTTGAGCAGGGCATTTACCCCGCTGTCGATCCGCTGGCCTCCACCAGCCGCATCCTCGAAGCCGACATCGTGGGCGAGGAGCACTACCGTGTTGCCCGCAAGGTTCAGGCGACGCTGCAGCGCTATCAGGAGCTGCAGGACATCATCGCCATCCTCGGCATGGATGAGCTGAGCGAGGAAGACAAGCTCACCGTCACCCGTGCCCGTAAGCTGCAGAAGTTCCTCTCCCAGCCCTTCTCGGTGGCCGAGAACTTCACCGGTCTGCAGGGCAAGTACGTCCCGCTGGCCGAGACCGTCAAGGGCTTTGCCGCCATCGTGGACGGCCAGTGCGATGATCTGCCGGAGTGGGCCTTCTTCAATGTGGGCACCCTTGACGATGCCCGCAAGAAGGCCGCCGACAAGCTCGCGGAGGAAAAGGGCGGTGCCGTCTGATGGAAAAGTTCATGTTGAACATCACTGCCTCCAGCGGTGAATTCTATCAGGGCGACTGCGAGAGCCTGATTCTCCCCACCGGCGACGGGGTGTACGGCGTTCAGGCCGGGCACAACCCGGTATTGGTGGCTCTGCACATGGGAATTGCGAAGTTCACCGTGAACGGCGAGACCCGCGAGGTGTTGGTGGGCGACGGCATCGCCGAAGTCACCCCCACCTTCGTTCTGCTGCTGGTGGACAGCGCCGAGCGCCCGGAGGACATCGACCGCAACCGTGCCGAGGCCGCCCGCATCCGCGCGGAAGAGCGCTTGCAGCATAAGCAGAGTATGCACGAATACTACCAGAGCAAGATCGCCCTTGACCGCGCCATGCAGCGTCTGCAGACCGCGGCCAAGTATAAGCGGTAAGCTTTATCTGAACCAAATTCTCTCCCATAGAAGCTCCCGCGTTCCGAACATTTTACCACGTTCGGAACGCGGGAGCTTTTCCTTTGCACCTTCCCACTCCGTTCCGAATACGCTATGGGTGAACCAAGTGAACATTTCGGCAAAGGAGTTTTTGTTATGGCAACCGGAATTTTGCGCATTCAGGCATTTGCGGCCCGGCAGTCGTCCCCGGTGGAGGGGGTGACGGTGAACATCACGGGGGACGGTTTCACCGCCGTCCGGACGACCGACGCCGAGGGCAATGCCGCCGATGTGGTCATCACCGCACCGGACTGTGCCCTCTCGCTGGAGGCGGAGAACACCACCCGCTGCCCCTATGCGGTGTGCAGCCTGACCGCGGCCAAAACGGGCTTCCGGCCCGTCCGCATTCAGGGCATCCAGATTTTTGCGGGGCAGGTGACGCTGGCCCAGCCGGAGATGATCCCCGAAACCGAAGAGGACCGCGATGTGCCTAACCCGCCCATCGTCATCCCGCCCCATGCCCTCTTTGCGGGGGATGGCGGCAGCGGCACCGCCCCCACTGCGGGATGCGTTCCCCGCGTGCTCGACCGGGTCATCATCCCGAAGAACATCACCGTCCATCTGGGCAAACCGGCGGCTTCGGCTCGGAACGTGACCGTCTCGTTCCGCAAGTATATCGCCAATGTGGCGTCCAGCGAAGTCTACCCTACCTGGGCTGACGAAAATAACCCAACGGGGCAGCTAAACTGCTTGCCGACTTAGAAATTCCATTCAATCGTGATTTTTTGCTCTCCGGTGAGTGGATCTTTCGTTCCGACAACGACACGATGAACCAGCAGTACAGCAAGTTCACGGGTCAGATGGGAAACCTGTGCCAGTTCCCGCACACGCTGCATCTGCGTCTGAACCACGCTGGTTTCTTCCTGCTGTTGTTCCAATTCCGCTTCCAAAATATTGATTCGCGTTTCTGCATTTTTTACATCTTCCAGAAAAGTCTGGTTCATTTCAGAAAACTGGACGGTATCAATCAGACCAGACACCTTATCCAGATACAGTTCCTGCATAGCCTTGCGCCGCCGGTCCACTTCGCTTTTCAACCGTTTCAGCTCGTCACGCTTTGCATGCTCTCGCTGCTGGATTGGGTCATCCTGTTCTGGAAGGGTAACTTTTTCAGGGTCAAAATAATCTGCCACATACGCCCGGATACGTTCCAGCACAGCATTCTCCAATGCGTTCATATCTGTACAGGTCTTGTTGCCACACACTTCCGGTGCGCGCTGGTGCATCCGGCAGCGAACATAGCGTCTTTGAGTCCCATCCGCCTTTGGCTGACGGCCAGTTTGTTCCATGTAGCTGCCACAGCATCCGCAAATCACTTTTTTCGCCAGCGGATGAATCGTTCCTTTTCCACCACTCCGGGTACGTTCTTTCAGCATCATCTGAACTGTTTCAAACGTCCCCCGGTCAATGATGGCTTCATGGGTGTTTTCTACAACGATCCACTGCGACTGGGGAAGCCAAATCGTCTTTTCGGACTTATAACTCACCTTTTTATGCCGCCCCTGCACCATATCTCCGACATAAAGCTGATTGTGCAGCATCTGGTATACCGTGGGGCTACTCCAAAGGTCTGCATTGGGATTTTTCGCTGCAATATGGTAATGGATGCCATGCTGCTGTTTATAAGCAGTTGGGCTTGGAACTTTCTCATCATTCAGAATCCGCGCAATCTTATGCGCACCGATTCCACTAAGAGCCATAGAGAAAATCCGCCTTACCACTTCGGCAGCTTCCGGATCGATGATAAGTTTTCCTTTTGCATTCGGGTCTTTGCAATACCCATACCGCGCAAAAGAGCCGATGAACAAACCCTCTTTCCTCTTGTGGTCAAGCACCGAGCGGACATTGGTAGACAAGTCTTCCAGATACCACTCGTTGATCAGGCCATTGATCTGACGAGATTTTTTATTCGCAGTATCGTTTGTATCCACATGGTCAACGACAGCAATGAACCGAATGCCCCACTCAATAAACTTTCCGTGCAGGTATTTTTCCACGAGTTCCATATCGCGGGTAAAACGGGATTGCGTCTTGGCCAGCACCACATCGAATTTATGTTCGCTTGCGGCTTGTATCATCGAATTGAAAGCCGGACGGTTCCGGTCGATGCCGGAATAATCCTCATCCGAATAAATCTGGTAAATATCAAATCCTTTCTCAATGGCGTACTGGATCAGCATCGACTTTTGATTCTGAATGCTTTCCGATTCGCCAATTTTATATTCATCTTCTTTGCTCAGGCGGCAATAAATTGCCGCTTTCATGATTTGCACCTTTCTTTTTGTGCACAATCGTCCATGCGCAACATACCGCATTCTCCCCTCAAATTCAAGGATGCCAAATCAGGCGCAGGATTTTGAAGGAACGGTATCGGACAGTTCATCGACGATATATCGTTCAAATTCCTTTTGAAAATGTTCTTTGCGCTGTTCGTTGTTGTCCGAACAAAATTTTTCGTGCAGAATAAAAGGAGTTTTTTCCATCGAATCCCCCTTTTCGGTTCACTTGATTGTGATATGTGTCACTTCAGTCTATTTCCAGTCGGCGAAATTCAGAACTTTTCAACCAGTCAATATGGCTTATAAACTAAAAAAGCCTCTGAGGACGACTCCCAAATGGGAAGAGTCCTCGGAGGTATTCGTTTAGCGGGTGTTCTGCTGTCTGCGAGCGTCCTTCCGCACAGCTTTCTGTCCGCATCAAAGATATTTTCGGATGGTCGGAACAAGGATATTCCGATTGATTAACTTTGCGATACTGTTCATGTTGTAGTTGGTTCATTGCAGTTTCAGCTTACAACAAAAATGAGATAGGCAACCCCTTTCGGGGAAGTCTATCTCATTTTTTCGTTGGGGCTATTTTGCAACAGCCCCCTTTATAACAACCCTGCCTTACAGTTTGGGAGAAACGCTTAGTGCTTCAGTTCCAGCAGCGCATCGCCCTGCTTTACGGCACCACTGGCTTTAGCCGCGACAGCGGCATAGTCATCAGTATTGCAGACAATGAGCGGTGTGGTCACGGGATAGCCTTCGGCCTTAATGGCTTCCAGTTCAAAGCGGATCAACGGCTGACCTTTCTTCACCTTGTCACCCTCGTTGACGAGGTAGGTAAAGTGCTTGCCACCCAGCTTGACCGTATCGATGCCGATGTGCATCAGCAGTTCGGCACCGTCAGCCGTGGTCATGCCCACGGCATGGTGGGTCTCAAAGGTGGAGGAGATCTCACCGTCAGCAGGTGCCACCAGTTCACCATCGGTGGGCTCAATGGCAATGCCGTCCCCCAGTGCACCGCTGGCAAAGGCTTCATCCTTCACATCGGCCAGCGGCACTACAGTGCCGTTCAGGCAGGCAGA
>ENA-OOXE01000794-OOXE01000794.1-human-gut-metagenome-genome-assembly--contig:-NODE-794-length-22836-cov-2.681401_pt1 | contig 22836 bp, 17 predicted proteins | sample MGYA00241585_ERZ501339 | MGnify/ENA primary metagenome ERZ501339 (study PRJEB25962, sample SAMEA1972463) | human gut metagenome | biome: human gut; feature: human-associated habitat; material: faeces...
TCGCTCTTCCGATATAACCGGTAACGCCCCTGTTCGTCCCTATATCCCAACAGCAATTTAATATACTCCAATGTCAGGGTATAAGTCTTACCCGAACCGGCCGATGCTTTGTATATATGTAACATAAAATCAGATAATGCGAGCTCGATACCCTTCCGACAATAAAATTTCCAACACTTTTTGACGGAAATCTCCCTGAATCAATATATCGCCTTCTTTATCAGACCCTCCTACCCCGCACTTGGTTTTCAACTTTTTCGCCAAAGCCTTCAAATCCTCGGCAGTACCGACAAATCCGGTCACGAGCGTAACCGATTTTCCGTTTCTGTTGCGTTTATCCAACGATATGCGCAACTGTTGTTTCCCCGGTTCCAAAGTTTCGGGTTCATCTTCCTCGCCATTATCGAATTTGAAATCGGGATTCGTAGAATAAACTACATTCAATCTGTCTTTCCAATCATTATTTTTTTTCATTTCGGTAATTTTATCTCTTCTATTAATTTAGGATATAAAAGGCAATCTCGCATAGTTAAATTCAAAAACCGTTTTCATTTGCCTCTACTCCCGCCTTTCGCTATATTTGTAGAATATAGGATGCGTTTCGGCATAGCCAACCCCGAAATACAATTTCCGTTTGTCTCTGCTCTCACCTTTCGCTATATTTGTCCTCAAAAATAATAAAGATAGCGATACGAAACAACCCGCATCGCTTTTTATTCAGCAATAAACCGAGCGATTTCCCGTTATATAAAATACGATGAAAGATATTACGAGACATCACGATATATTCTTTGCAAACCGTTTGTCCTTATTGCGTATATGGCTGTGCATAAGCACGCTCTTTTTTACCATAGAGACATCGTTTGCACTCAACCCCAGCCGTTATGCGACCCAATCGCAACTCGCCGACGGATATTGGGTAAAAGTGGCTGTTTACGAATCCGGTATTCACCAAATCACCTATCGGGAACTCCGTAGATGGGGATTTTCCGATCCTTCGGCCGTGACCGTTTTCGGATACGGAGGCGCCATGCTACCCGAAACATTTTCTGAGAACGATATAGACGACCTGAATCAGTTACCCGTCATACGCACCGACAGTAAAATATTGTTCTACGCACAAGGCCCCACTTCATGGTCGTATAACGAAAAAACCAAAGAATACGACCATGAACAAAACACATATTCTACCGCAGGATATTATTTCCTGACCGACAGTAAAAATCAATCGGCGACCATCGCCGAACGGGAAGGGGGACAAACGACCGGATTACAGGACATAACTTCATTCGACGAACACGCCGTGTACGAACAGGAATTATATTCTCCCGGTTCGACAGGACGATTATTTTTAGGCGACGATTTCCGTTATACGACATCTAAGAGTTTTACATTCGAACTTCCCGGTGTAGACAATTCCTCTCCTGTAAAATTAAGAACTTCTTTCGGAGCGAAAATATTAGGTGGAACTGCCACACTTGTCTTTACCCGCAATGGACAAACTCTTCCATCGAGCAACACCGACAATATAGGAGCAGGATCGAGCAGTTCTTATGACTTCGTAAGAATGACCTCGACGCTCAAAGAAATCGACCTCGACAGCGAGGAACTGGCTTTTACGCTCCTTTTCCGCCAAAACGGAGGTTCTCTCTCTATGGCCCGTCTCAATTATTTTCGGTTCAACTACAAAAGGAAATTGCAATTATACAACGGAAGTATCCAATTCCGGCTGGGTCAGCTCCCTGCGAACAGTTGCTATAACCTGCAAGGATACTCGGCGACGACTCATATCTGGGATATATCGGATCCTCTGAATCCCGTTTCTATCAAACCCAACGTCAACAACGGTAATGCACGTTTCGTGCCTACGAAAGGAAATGAAGAATACATTGCATTCGACGAACAAGCTACCGTTGCCTCGGTAGAGTTTATTGAAAAAGTACCTAACCAAAATTTACACGGTTTGACAACCCCCGACATGGTTATTCTCACGCCCAAAGAATATATCTCCTACGCCCAAAGCATCGCTCGATTGCATAATGAGAACGACGGTATGGAGGTAGCTGTCATCGACCATGAAACCGTATTCAACGAATTCTCCTCGGGAACACCCGATGCGACAGCCTATCGACGACTGATGAAAATGTTTTTCGATCGAAAAGGCGGCCTCGATGGAGAGCCTTTATACCTGTTGCTTTTTGGAAAAGGATTATACGATAACCGAAAAATAGGAGAAACCGGTAAATATGTGAAATACCCCACACTCCTCACATACCAGCACGGCAGCGGAACAGACGAACGTCAATCCTATACGACAGACGATTACTTCGGATTCCTCGACGACGATTCCGGGAATAGAATAGCGTCGGATAAACTCCGTGTCAATATAGGCCGTTTGCCCATAAAAAGCGAACAAGAAGCCAAAGATGTGGTATCCAAATTATACAATTACATAGAGAATAACGATAAGGGCTCTTGGAAAAATCAGGTTCTTGTCGTCGCCGACGATGAAAATTATGCCATTCACATGGAACAGGCCGAAGAGATTTGCAGCATTATGGAGAATAGCGATGCCCACTGTTTCATCAACAAAGTCTACACGGATGCTTACACGGCAGAAATAGGCTCCACGGGACGAACATACCCTTCGGCCAAGAAAAAATTATTACAAATTTTAGATGACGGCGTTCTCGTAGTAGATTATATAGGTCACGGCAGTACCGTGGCATGGACACATGAAGATTTGTTGAATATAGGCGACATTCAATCCATGTATTTAAAAAGGTTGCCACTGTTTATCACAGCGACTTGTGACTTCGGACGTTACGATCACGAAGAAACATCGGGTGGAGAAATCCTTTGCCTGAATCCGAACGGAGGAGGTATAGCCCTCATCACCACGACCCGAGTCGTTTATATCAGCGACAATCACTATCTCAACAGTGGTGTAGCGCAACAAATATTCAAAAAAAATGAAAATCACGAGTATCCACGACTCGGCGACATATTGCGTGAAGCGAAATGCAACATTGCACAAACAGACAGCAACAAATTGAACTACACCCTATTGGGAGATCCGGCTCTAAAATTATTATACCCCGATTACCAAATTAAGGTAACCGAAATAAACGGGCATGACATCACTCAAACCACACCGACCATACAAGCGAGAGACTCCGTTTCTATAAAGGGAGAGATATATACCCCCGGCGGAGAAAAAGCGACCGATTATAACGGTATCATCTGTCCGACGGTCTATGATTCCGAAGTAACCGTAGTAACCCACGGCTATGGAGAGGAAGGCAAAGCCATAGAATTTAAAGAAAGGAGCAACCGCCTTTATGTGGGAAAAGACTCTATCGTCAACGGCATTTTTGAAATTTCATTCAAAGTCCCGAGAGAAATCAACTTTGCCGATGACAAGGGATTGATAAATCTATATTGCTATAACGATGAAGGTCAAGAGGGAAACGGCAATGAATCCAACTTTATCGTAGGAGGATTTAACGACGACTCGAACGAAGATTTTGAAGGTCCGCAGATATATTCTGCCTACCTCAACTCCGAAGAGTTCAAATACGGTGATACGGTCAACGAATCGCCTCTGTTTATGGCCGAGGTGTATGATGAATCGGGAATAAACATATCCGATGCCGGTATCGGGCATCAGATGACTATTACCTTAGACGATAAAACCGTATATACCGACGTATCTTCTTACTTCCAACCTGCATTGGGCGAATTCGGCAGAGGGTTTATCGCATACCCTTTGAGCGGACTGAGCGAAGGGGAACACTCTTTACGATTAAAAGTGTGGGACACCGAAAACAATTCGTCGGAAACCGAAATAGGCTTTACGGTAAAGGCCGGATTAAAACCTGTTATTTATGACTTGTATGCCGATCGTAACCCGGCCAGCACTTCGACAAATTTCTATTTGAGACACAACAGACCGGATGCCGTGATAAACGTAACCATATCGGTATATAATCTGATGGGAGTAGAAGTATGGCGTTATACGGGGAAAGGCCTCTCCGACATGTACAAGTCTTACCCGATTACATGGGATTTGACCGACGGTAGCGGAACTCGGGTTCCCGGTGGTATCTACTTGTACAAAGCGATTATATCGACCGATAACGAACACGAAACCACTCGTTCGAAAAAACTCTGTGTGACCGGCAGAGAATAGACTGTTTCTTCGACAAGGATATACATCGCCGATCCCTTTTAAGGGATCGAGTAAAAAATATTTGAACCAAATTTCAGTATTTTGTTATATCTTTGTATATCAAACAGTCAAAAAGATGTATAATTCGGAATCGAAATCTACAATTAAATTACCGGAGCCTTCGCTTCGCAGGCTTCCGTGGTATTTGGCTTATATAAAATTGCTACAAACAAAAGGAGAAGAATATGTTTCTTCCACACAAATAGCAAAGGAAATAGGCGTAGATTCGTCGAAAATAGCCAAAGACCTCTCTTTTATCAATATTTCGGGGAAAACACGTGTCGGTTATGAAATAAATTCGTTAGTCGCAGTACTGGAAGAATTTCTCGGATTCACGTCTATGCACAAAGCATTCATTTTCGGAGTTGGAAGTTTGGGGGCCGCGCTCATGCAAGATTCGGGATTGTCGCAATACGGTCTCGAAGTCGTTGCCGGGTTCGATGTCAAACCCGAGTTGACAGGAACCTTCATTAATCATATTCCGGTATATCCCCTGTCTCAATTCACTCAAAAGCAAAAAGAGTTGGGTGTCCAAATAGGAATATTGACCGTCCCGATAGACAAAGCTCAAAGTGCGACAGAAGAGATGATAGCCGGAGGTATCAAAGCGATTTGGAACTTTACCCCTTACCGGATTCGAGTTCCCAAACATATAGTTATTCAAAACACATCTATTTATGCTCATTTAGCCGTTATGTTCAATCGGTTAAATAATATCAAGTAAATCTCATGAAAATAATTGCCGTCGGTTGGAATTATAGAGGACACAATGCAGAGATGAACCAAAAAGAAACTCCTCAAAATCCCATCATTTTTTTTAAACCCGAAACGGCTTTACTAAAAGACGGGAAGCCATTTTTTTTACCTCAATTCTCCGACCGTATCGAATACGAAACCGAATTGGTTTTCCACATTTCCCGATTAGGGAAAAACATAGCCAGTAAATTTGCACATCGATACTACGACTCTGTAACGGTAGGCATCGACCTCACGGCCAGGGACAAGCAAGCCGAAGCAAGGGCAAACGGAAATCCGTGGGACATTGCAAAAGGATTCGACAACTCGGCTCCCATCGGAAAATTCATTCCATTACCCGAACAAACACCCAAAGCCGACAATATAAATTTCTCTTTGTTTATAAACGGAGTAAAAGTACAACAAGGCAATAGTCAAGATATGATTTTCCACATCGATGAACTCATCGCTTATATCAGCCAATTCTATACCTTGAAAATAGGAGACCTCATCTTTACCGGAACACCGGCAGGAGTAGGACCCGTAAAAATAGGAGACCATCTCGAAGGGTATTTGGAAGAAACAAAAGTTCTTGATTTTTTTGTTAAATAGCCATTAGTTTATACCAATGCCTCATACGATTAAGCGAACACAAAAACAAAGAATATTATCCATTATAGCTTGTTTTTATATTTTACTCCAACCTACATACGGAAGAGATCGACAAGACTATGCGGAAAACTCCATATTAGCGGAAGGCAATTGGGTAAAGATATCGACAACCGATGCAGGAATTTACCAAATAACAGAAGACTCTTTGAGGGCTTGGGGTTTTACAGACCCTTCAAAAATAAAACTGTTCGGATATGGAGGAACCGTCATCGATGAACTATTTGCAAACAGCGATAACTACATAGACGACCTACCGCAAATTCCACTTTGGCGGCATAACAACAAACTATATTTTTATTCGCAAGGCACTACCAAATGGTCTTTCGATTCTGCCAGTCAAGAATTTGTACATCGGCTTCACCCCTATTCTACATATGCCTGCTATTTCCTGACAGATAGAAACATCGAATCTTCCGACTTTCCTACCATATCATCTTCCTTACCGACCGAAATCGATACCCCGATTACCGTATTCGACGACTATGCCCTACACGAAAAAGAATTAATATCGGTAGGCAAAACGGGACAAAATTTCTTCGGTGAAGATTTTCTATCGAATTCGAATCAAGACTTCACGTTTCACCTATCGGGAGCACAACCCTCTCCGATAAAAATAAGAGTATCTTTCGGAGCAAAAATCAGTGGAAGCGAAGGGTATATACACATTTCTTACAATGGGACCGAATTACCGACCAATACCTCGAACAAAATCACAAAATATTACGATAGCCATGAATTTCTTCGAGTAGCTTCCCCACTTAAAACAGTGAACCGAGCCGAGGAAGAATCAACGATAAGCCTTCGCTACGCCAGTACTGGAACAACCCTATCGGCATATCTCGATTACATCAGACTCAATTATAAACGTAAGTTACAATTATACAACGGGCAAGTCTGCTTTCGTTTTATCAACCGGCAAACCGACAATTATTACCAAATAGAAAACAGTACAGCCACAACATTGGTTTGGGACGTCACTACGCCCCATAGACCGAAAAACATTACAACCTCATTCGATAACAACACAACCTCATTTACACCAGAAGATGCTCAACTCAGAGAGTTCATTGCGTTCGACCCGGAACAAAATTTTCCTTCTCCGTCCTTCGTACGGCAAATCGAAAACCAAAACTTACACGCATTGAATATCCCCGAACTAACGATCATCACCCCAGCAGCATTACAGACAGAAGCCGAACGCGTAGCTCAGCTGCACAGAGAAGAAGGACTAACCGTCGCAGTTATTGAACAAGAAAAAATTTTCAACGAATTTTCATCGGGAACACCCGATGCCTCGGCCTATCGAAGATTAATGAAAATGTTTTACGACAGAGCCGAAGGTAATGAAAACGTTCGTCCGCGTTATCTGCTTCTTTTCGGAGACGGTTCTTACAACAACCGCAAATCTATGGAAAAGTTACATTCACCCGAATGCAACATGTTACTTACCTACCAATCGAAAACAAGTATCGACGAACGAGAATCATTCGTTATAGAAGATTATTTCGGTTTCTTGGAAAACAATTCGGGCGAAGAAATAAAGGTCGATAAAGTATGTTTAGGAATCGGTCGTTTTCCCATTTCCTCGATTAAAAACGCACGATTGGTAGTAGATAAACTATATCGATATGTACACGACAAAGACTTCTCCTCATGGAAAAACAATATCTGCATAGCTGCCGACGATGGAGACGAAGCGATACACGCCGAACAAGCCGATAGAGGAAGTGACACCCTTTTACTCAAAAATACTTCTCAACCGAGATTGGGATTCAGAGTGAATAAAATATACATCGACTCCTATTACATGGATCCCCAAACAAAAAAATACCCCGAAGCCAATCGGGAGTTGATGAAACAATTCAATGAAGGTATGCTCGTCTTCAATTATATAGGGCACAACGACCCCGAAGTAGGATTTACCGGAGAAGGATTATTTTCCCGATATGAAATGGACCATCTTACCAATACGCGGTTACCCCTATTTATCACCATCACATGCGACTACTGCCAATTCGATGCCGAAGACGTTTCAGCCGGAGAGAACGTATTCCTCAACCCCTCTGCCGGAGCCATAGCCTTAATAACGACTACCCGTGTGGTTTATACCGATGGAAACGATAAGATCAATCAACGATTAATGAAGCGACTCTTAGAACGGGATTCCAATGGTTCTCCTTTACGAATCGGAGATGTTTTAAAACTGGCTAAACAAGATTTCAACACCGAAATCGACAAGAACAAACTCAACTACGTTCTTATCGGAGATCCGGCTTTAAAACTTGCTTACCCCGAACATTCCATACAAGTTACCCGCATAAACGGAAATAGCGGCGAAAAAAATATCGAAATGATTCCGGGCAAAAATTATACGGTGGAGGGTGAAATACGATCTCACCAAAACGAGCTACTTTCCGATTTCAACGGTTATATATACTATAACCTATATGACAAAGAAAAACAGTTCACCACATTGGCACATCAAGACAAAAAAACATGGACTTATACGCATCGCCCCGATTTATTGACTACCGGTAAAGGCACGATACAAAACGGGACATTCCGAATCACCGTCACACTCCCGATTGACAATTCACATTCCGGAAAATCCGGGCTGCTAAATTTGTACGCCTATGACGAATCGGGCAGAGAAGCCAACGGATATACCGATAAATTAATCGTCAGCACGGCTGTCGAACCGATAACAGAAGATATACAAGGCCCCGACATCAAGTTCGCCGGAATTAACGACGATTCCTTCACCGAAGGAATATTAGTAAACAATCCGGCCACGTTCGTTTGTAAATTCTCGGACCCTTCCGGTATATGGAACGGAAACAGCTTAGGCAAACAAATGACCTTATCGCTCGATGGCGCATGTATCGAAGAAAACGTCGCTCGCTATTACAAGCCTATCGCAGAAAGCAAGATTCCCGAAGGAGAATTCATATACCCCCTCCCTCGACTGAGTAACGGATTGCACACACTTACATTCAAAGTATTCGACACCTTAGGAAATTCATCGGAAGTAACCATAGCTTTCGAAGTCAAAGAGAACAGCGAAACATATACTATCTCCCTTGAAGAAGAACCGGCGACCGAAAGAGCGACAATCTCGTGTCAGGACCAAAACGGGAACGACGTCACAGAATCGAAACATACCCGAATCTCTGTTACTAACACCTTAGGCGAAGAAATCTGGTCGTATGAAACGACCGAGAATAACCCGTTCCCCTTGACCTGGAATCTCCAAGACAACAACGGAAAAAGAGTATCCGCCGGTCAATACTATTGCAAGGGTTATTTCGAAACATCTGCCGGGACAATCGTTACACCCGCTAAAAAAATCGTGGTTATCACGCAATAATCCCCACGATTCTCTGTTTATTATATACATGTAATTCGTAATGTCAGCAAAGATGAAAAGACTGTCTTTTTATATTATAACAATTATTCTTGTATCGCTATTCTTGCCGGTATATGCCCTTGCAGCCAACGGAAATTCGACCAAGAATGAATTCAACCCTATCAATACAGGAGTCACTTCGCTAAGCATAACTCCCGATTCTCGTGGAGCATCGATGGGTGACTTAGGTGTCGCCACCGACCCCGATGCAAACTCTCAATTCTGGAACCCTTCCAAATATGCTTTCGCTTACAGCCAAGCAGGTGTATCTCTATCGTACACACCGTGGTTACGCAAACTGGTAAACGACATCTATTTGGCCTATTTAGCGGGGTATTGGAAATTGGGAAGCAGCGATTTACAGGCATTAAGTGCCTCTTTACGCTATTTTTCATTGGGAGAAATCGTACTCACCGATAATCAAGGAAACGCACAAAATAGCATAACCCCTTATGAAATGGCTTTCGATGTAGGATATTCCCGCAAATTGTCCGATAAATTTTCTATGGGTGTCGTATTCCGTTACATTTATTCCGACTTAGGGTTTCATTATGACGAATCGAGTGTTTCCGATGCATCGGGTGCATCGGCCTTCGCTGCCGATATATCGGGATACTACACGACTTATCCCATCATAGGTCGTAACGAATGCCAATGGTCTTTGGGTTTCAATATCTCCAACATCGGAACCAAAGTATCTTATGACGGAGGTAATGAAAACGCATTCCTACCTACTAATTTGAAAATAGGTACATCGTTTCTTTTTCCATTAGCCGAATATAACACACTATCGTTGAACCTCGATCTCAACAAATTATTAGTTCCTTCTACCCCCCAAGTTTCCAATTACGAAACAGAAGAAGAGTATGAAGAAGCCAAAGAGAAATGGCAAAATACCTCACCTATATCCGGTATATTCAAATCGTTTACCGATGCTCCGGGAGGATTCAAAGAGGAGCTTCGAGAAATAAACTTCTCGATAGGAGCCGAATATTCTTACAATCAACAATTCTTCCTGAGAGCCGGATACTTTAACGAAAACAAATACAAAGGAAACCGCAAATATTTTTCTTTCGGAGCCGGATTTTCCTTGAACGTATTGAAAATAGATGCGGCATATATGGTGGCAACAGCACAAACAAGTCCTTTGGATCAAACACTTCGTTTCACCCTCTCGTTCGACATGGACGGGCTTAAAGACCTTCTGGGAAGACGATGAAAACACGTATAGGTTTCGGATTCGATGTCCACAAATTGGTCGAAGGACGGGAATTATGGTTAGGAGGAATACGTATCGAGCACACCCTCGGACTCCTGGGACACTCCGATGCAGATGTTCTTATCCATGCCTTATGCGATGCCCTGCTCGGAGCGGCGAACATGCGTGACATAGGATTTCACTTCCCCGATACGGCCAACGAATATAAAAACATAGACAGCAAGATTTTACTAAAAAAGACCGTGGAGCTCATTCGAGAAAAAGGATTTTCGATAGGAAATGCCGACATAACGGTCTGTGCCGAACGCCCTAAACTCAACCCACATATTCCTCTCATGCAAAAAACACTTTCAGAATGTATGGGCATCGATCTTGAAGATATATCCATTAAAGCCACTACTACCGAAAAATTAGGCTTTACAGGAAGAGAGGAAGGAATTTCTGCTTATGCCGTAGTACTTTTGGAAAAATAACGAAGAGAAAGCCGTAAAATCAACAGCTTTCTCTTCTCTTTTCTGCGATTTTTTTTAACCAAACAATTCTCAGAAAAAAGGGCTATGACCCAATAAGTAGCCCACAAGTTCAATTCATGGTCTTTTCGCAGAAAATAAACAGGAAAATCCCCTCTTTCGTAATCTCGTCTAAACGAAATAGACTCACGAAACTTTAAAATAAAAAAGCGTGAGCCTGATAGTTTATCCTATTCGAGGTTCAGCAAAACCTTTGGTGGATAAACAACCAGCCCACGCTTGTCCATATAACAAGCGTAGGCGCTTAGTTGTCTATTACCCCACCATAAAAAGAATTTTGCTGATTCCGAATAGAGGTAATATTCTAAACGCTTATATTCCCAATATTTTTTCAAAGATACTCTTTTTCCCATGAGACGTCCAAAAACTCCCCGTTTTTTAACATTCTCAACAGATACGTTTTTATGAACAGATTGTACCTGGCTTCGTAAAAGTTCGCTATTTTTGCAATAGATGCGAAACAGGATACAACTCGACATAAAAATGAGCGAATACATTTTATTCGGTTTTCACCTTTCCGCATTTTTGCAGCAACACGAAACGCTATGGATTCTGACAAACGAGTATTGATAGGTATGAGCGGAGGTATAGACAGCTCTGCCGCATGCATGATATTACAAGAACAAGGGTACGAAGTAATCGGTCTCACCATGCGCATGTGGGATTTACCCCGACATTTCCCGAACGAAGGACAAACGATTCCTCAATTTGCCATAGAGGCCAAAGAACTGGCAGAGAAGATAGGAATAGAACACCACATTCTCGATGTAAGAGACGATTTCAAGAGAACGGTCATAAAAAGTTTTACCGACGAATATTTAAAAGGGAATACTCCCAACCCATGTGTTCTTTGCAATAAACAATTCAAATGGCATTACCTCTTGCAGGAAGCAGACCGGTTGAATTGCCAATGGGTCGCCACCGGACATTATGCTCGGATTTCACGGAAAAATAATCGCTTCATACTAAACAGGGGCGCCGATCCTAAAAAAGATCAATCTTACTTTTTGTGGAGACTCGGACAGCAGGAACTTGCCAGAACCATTTTCCCGTTAGGCGACATCACCAAAGAGGAAATAAAACAATACGTCGAGAAAAAAGGATTCCACGAAAAAGTCGAAAAAAAAGAGAGTATGGAAGTTTGTTTCATACCGGGAGACTATCGGGACTTTTTACGTGAACAACTTCCCGACTTAGACCGGGAAGTGACAGGAGGATATTTTATCGATGCCGCCGGACGGAAGCTCGGACAGCACAAAGGATTCCCATTCTATACCATAGGGCAGCGCAAAGGATTGGAGATAGCTTTGGGGAAGCCCATGTTCGTCACCCGCATAAATCCGATAAAAAACACGATACGGTTGGGAGAACGGTCGGAACTGCTCACCCGGAATATGGTTATTACCGATGTTATCGAAACCATACCCGGCATTCTGAATACATCGGAACCGGTCGACGTTCAAATTCGTTACCGCAGTGCGGCTATACCAGCGACCCTTCGCAAAGGAGAAACTCCTAACGAATGGATAGTCTGCTTTCAATCCGATGCTTCGGCGGTAACTCCGGGGCAATCGGCAGTCATTTACCAGAACGACTGTATTATCGGCGGTGGAATCATTGCCGATCAACGGTTATTAAAAAAGTATGCTCTATGATACGCCCGATACTGCTATTATCCTTTTTCATCGCTTTCACAGCCAATAATATAGCACAAGAGCAACAATACCGGATATGGTTCAACGACAAGCCCAAATCGGTTCACTCGGTCGATGAACCCGAGAAATTCTTATCGGAACAGGCTATCGCCCATCGGGAAAAACAGAATATTCCCATAGACTCCACCGATTTACCCATAGACCCCGTCCGATTAAAAAAACTTTCGGAACTCGGAGCCCGTATATTGGCCACATCGAAATGGCTGAACACCGCCACCATAGTATTGACCGATACAGCTGACTTATCGGCAATCGCCTCTCTGTCGTTCGTCAAAAAGCACAAAAGTTTAGGAGTAGCCGTACAACCAGTCTCTAACCTCAAAAAAAGACAGAAACAAATCGAATCGGAATCCGAGAATCCCTACGGAGATGCCACCCTGCAAATAGAGGTACACAACGGGGACGAATTACATCGAGCAGGATTCACCGGAAAAGGAATGACAATCGCCGTCATCGATGGAGGATTCCTCAACGCAGACCGCAACCCCAAGTTCGACCAAAATAAAATTGTCGGGAACCATGACTTCATAGACAAGAAAATGGATTTCATGCACGGAGATACACACGGTTCGTCCGTTCTATCGACCATGTTGGTCAAAGACAGTTCCGTCTTTATCGGTACAGCCCCCGATGCCGCATACTGGCTCGGAAGATACCAATACGGAATATCCGGCAGAAGAAGATTATTGGGTGGCGGCTCTCGAATATGCCGACAGCATAGGAGCCGATGTGATAACCTCTTCTCTCGGTTACTCCGAATTCGACGATTCCCGGTTCAATCACACATGGGATCAACTTGACGGCAAATCGGCTTTTATTTCCCAAGCAGCCGCTATGGGAGTACAAAAAGGATTGCTCATCGTGGTAAGTGCAGGGAACGAAGGAGGTAACAACTGGGGAAAGATAACTGTTCCGGGCGATGTCGATGGCGTTCTCACGGTAGGAGCAGTTTCACCCAACCTGAAACCTGCATATTTCTCCGGCAGGGGATTTACGGCCGACGGCCGCATTAAGCCCGATATCATGGGAATCGGGGCTACCGCCGCAACAATAACACCCGAAGGAAACACGGCATGGAAAGACGGGACCTCATTTTCCGCGCCGATAATAGCAGGACTTACAGCCTGTCTGCGACAAGCTCTTCCCGACCTTTCTGCACAGGAAATCGTCGGACTCATCAAAAATAACAGTTCGCAATCTTTAACGCCCGATTCCGTCATGGGATACGGCATACCCGATTTCTATGCAGCCTATCGTCAAGGAACGGGAATCGAACCCTCCCTAAAAGGGGATATTCCTCTACAAATCATTTACAGGGAAGAAATCCCCGTCATAAAAATAAAAAGGCTACCGATCGGCGAGACCTCGATTACCCTCCACATATACACCTTGGAAGGCGTTATTATACAAGAGTATAATGTTTCGGAAAATTCCGAAACGCCCTTGTACACATTGAAAAAAGGGATATATATACTGGCAGCCCGCTGTCAATCAAATTATTGGACTCAAAAAATACAACGGTTATGACCTCCGGGAGAAAAGAATTTTCACTACTCGAACTAAATGCTTGCGTGCGCAATACCCTACAAGAGTCTTTGCCGGAACGGTATTGGGTACGCGCCGAAATCAGCGAGGCGAGAATACACCCTTCCGGTCACTGTTATTTGGAACTGATCGAGAAAGAAGAACAATCCGGGAAAACCGTAGCCAAAGCCAGAGCCACCATTTGGGCGACGACATTCCGATTATTGCAACCGTGGTTCGAGCAGTCGACCGGACAACTGTTCACATCGGGTATCAAAATTCTCATACAAGTCAGTATCTCCTTTCACGAGCTATACGGTTATAACCTGACCGTGCACGATATCGATCCCGCTTATACGTTGGGAGATGCGACTCGTCGTCGAGCCGCCATACTGCAACAACTCCGAGAAGAAGGAGTAGCCGACATGAACAAAGAGCTCACATGGCCGATACTGCCGCAACGTATAGCGGTCATATCTTCTCCGTCGGCCGCCGGCTATGGCGACTTTATGAATCAAATACAAAACAATTCTTACGGATACAAAATATATACCGCTCTCTTCCCGGCGGCCATGCAAGGCGACCAAACAGAACAATCTATCATTCATGCTCTCGACCGAATCAACCGGCACGAAGAGTTGTTCGATGGTGTCGTCATCATTCGGGGAGGAGGAGCGACGTCCGACTTGAATAGTTTCGACAGTTATCCTCTGGCCGTCAATGTAGCTCAATTCCCACTACCTGTCATTACCGGTATCGGGCACGAACGAGACGACACCGTCATCGACATGGTAGCCAACACACGGGTAAAAACCCCTACGGCGGCAGCCGAATGGATTATCGCTCGTATGCACGAAGCCGACACATATGCCGTCAATCTGTCTCACACGATCAGCTCAGAAGTCCGTAGTCGAATCGACCGGGAAAAGCAGACGATACAACGCGCAACCTCCGCACTTCCACTGTTCATCGAACGGCTGATACTCGGAGAAAAACATAAAACCGGGTTGTTAACCCAACAAATCAAACTCGCTTTACGAGCCGTTATCGATGCGGAAAAGAACAAGCTCGACCATACGGAAAAGACTGTCCGGCTATTGTCTCCCCAGTCACTACTCGAACGAGGATATAGCCTGACCCTCCACGACAACCGGGTCGTTAAAAGTGTCGCAGAGCTATCTCCCGGAGACACGATAGAGACTATCTTTGCCGATGGCAAAACGACAAGCCGGATAGAAAAAACAGAACCTTCGAAAACAAAATAAAAAATATATATGGCTAAAAAAACGACTCTCTCCTACTCGGATGCAATAGCCGAATTGGAAACGATTGTAAACAAATTACAAAACAACGAATACGAAATAGACGAGCTGCAAAAATGCACGACACGTTCGCTCGAATTATTGAAATTCTGCAAATCCAAATTATTCGAGACCGACGAAGCTCTCCAAAAAATATTGGCCGAGTTGAACGATTAAACAGAATATATAAATGGCTCTTAACACCCACAATATAATATATGCCGGTTTATATATCCAAAAACAAAAAAAATGTTTAATTTTGCCGAGTTTTCAACTATATGAATATGTCCGAAAGAAAAGTCCGAGTGCGTTTCGCACCAAGCCCCACGGGAGCATTACATATTGGCGGGGTTCGTACCGCTCTCTATAACTATTTGTTTGCCAAGCAAAATCACGGAGATATGATCTTCCGTATCGAAGACACCGACTCTCAACGTTTCGTGCCGGGAGCCGAAGCATACATTATCGAAGCCCTCGAATGGTTGGGAATCAAGTTCGACGAAGGGGTAAGCTACGGCGGAAATTATGGACCTTACCGGCAATCGGAACGAAAAGACATTTATCGTAAATATGTAAATCAACTGCTCGATGCAGGAAAAGCCTACATCGCATTCGATACTCCCGCCGAATTGGAAGCCAAGCGAAACGAAATCGCCAACTTCCAATACGACGCCTCCACTCGCATGCAAATGCGAAACTCGCTGACAATGGACAAAGAGGAAGTAGATTCCCTCATCGCACAAGGACAACAATATGTCGTAAGATTCAAAATAGAGCCGGGCGAAGACATCGTAGTCGACGACCTTATCAGAGGAGAAGTGACCATCAACTCGTCCATTCTCGACGACAAAGTGCTATACAAATCGGCAGACAATCTGCCCACCTATCACTTGGCGAATATCGTCGACGACCATCTAATGCTTGTCTCCCACGTAATCCGTGGAGAAGAGTGGTTGCCCTCGGCTCCGTTGCACGTATTGCTCTACCGGGCTTTCGGTTGGGAAGACACCATGCCGCGGTTCGCCCATTTGCCCCTGTTATTGAAACCCGACGGTAAAGGCAAGTTAAGCAAACGAGACGGCGACCGGTTGGGATTTCCCGTATTCCCGCTCGAATGGCACGACCCCAAAACAGGCGAAGTATCCTCAGGATATCGCGAGTCGGGCTACCTGCCCGAAGCCGTGGTTAATTTCCTCGCCCTGTTAGGTTGGAATCCCGGTAACGATCAGGAAATCATGTCGATGGACGAACTTATCGAACTCTTCTCTCTCGAAAAATGTAGCAAAAGCGGGGCTAAGTTCGATTATGAAAAAGGGAAATGGTTTAACCACAAATACATACAAGAGAAAAGCAACGAAGAGCTCACCGAGTTATTCATGCCTATTCTCGAAGAAAAAGGCATAAAAGCCGATAAATCCACCGTCGCCCGTATCATAGGCCTTGTAAAGGGTCGCGTAAGTTTCATAAAAGAATTGTGGGATCAAGCAGCTTTCTTTTTTGTCGCACCGACTACCTACGAAGAGAAATCGGTAAAAAAACGCTGGAAAGAAGAGACCCCCGCTCAAATGCGCGAACTCATCGAAATATTGCGCAATATGGACGACTTCTCGTCTGCCCCGGCCGAAAAAGTCGTATTAGGTTGGATCGAACAGAACGGTTACCATTTGGGTAACGTCATGAATGCTTTCCGTTTGGCCGTAGTTGGGGAATGTAAAGGGCCTCACATGTTCGACATTACGGAAATCATGGGCAAAGAAGAGACTATCAAGCGTATCGAGCGGGCTATCGAATATTTAGGTTAATGAAATACAGACAGCCACATACACTGCTTTTGATTACTCTCCTTGCTGCGCTGTTTCCTGCAAAGGCTCAGCAAATAGCTTGGAGCGTAGATATGACCGGATTTTTCGACAATCGGGAATTCGGTTATTCCAAAGCACAGTCCCAAACTTTTTTCGGGACACGCTTGTCTCCCGAAATCGGTATCAGAATAGGACATAGCACGATCATGGCAGGAGCCTCATGGGTACAACCCATCGACGGATCCACTCGCGAGGCCAAAGTGCACCCCACGGTCTATTACCGTTACGACACCTCCAAATTCCGAATGTCGTTGGGTATGTTTCCCCGTACCCAATTAATCGAAAACGTACCGGCAATCTTGCAATACGATTCTCTCACCTACTTCCGTCCCAACATAGCTGGCGCATTATTCCAGTATATACATACCAAAGGATTCGCCGAGCTCTATATCGATTGGAGACAAGTACAGACCGAGGTAAAACGAGAGGCTTTCATGGCTGTATTCAACGGCCGGTGGCAACCCCTGCCCTACCTTTTCGCGGGAGGGCATTTGGTGATGAACCACTTGGCTCGTCCTCGCAATTCGGATAGCCGCTATACGGTTACCGACAATCTCATCGCCAGCCCATACATCGGACTGGATTTAACCACATACACACCGTTGGACACCTTGACCCTCAAAGTGGGGTATCACATCAGTCTCGACCGGCTTCGCAACGTCGGGACGTGGCATCACCCGCAAGGCATTCTCATAGACTTATTGGCCGAATGGCGCTTCTTGGGTCTACATAACACATTTTACAAAGGAGGTTCGCAAATGCCCCTTTATCCCCAATTAGGAGCTCAGCTCAATCAAGGAGATCCGTTCTACCAGTCTTCGACCTATAATCGCACGGATATATACGCCTACATTTTCCGCAAAAGTTATCTTAATTGCATAGCTTCCTGCAACCTGCATTATACGCCCGGCAACCTCGATTTTCAACAGCAACTCACCCTACGATTCTATATAGACGACCAAGCATGGAAAAACCGTAAGGGAAAACAGAATCGAGGTTACCTGAAAAATATCTTGTAACCCGACAAGAGAAAATCGCCGCTATGAAATCGATTTATAATTTTGGAATATATTGCTATAAACAATTAGTCGCACTCGCCGGAATACGAAATGTCAAGGCCCGGAAACTGACTCAGGGACAAAAAGGAATCTTCGATTACCTCTCCCGGCATGCCGATCCGCAAGGAGGGTATTTGTGGATACATGCCTCGTCCCTCGGAGAGTTCGAACAAGGACGTCCGCTTATCGAAGCCATAAAAAAAGCGCAACCCGATACCAAAATATTACTCACGTTTTTCTCTCCATCGGGTTACGAAGTCCGCAAAGATTATTCGGGAGCGGATCTTATTTGCTACCTTCCGTTCGACCTGCCGGGCAATGTAAGACGATTCCTCGACTTGACCAAACCCACGAAAGCCATATTCATTAAATATGAATTTTGGGCGAACTACCTCAACGAACTTAAACGCAGGAATATACCCACGTATATTGTCTCGGCTATTTTCCGCCCCAAACAAATATTCTTCCGTTCTTATGGAGGATATTTTCGTCGCATTTTGAAAAACTTTACCCACCTTTATATACAGGACGAACGCTCCCGACAACTACTCGCCAGTATAGGCATCGACAATGTATCGATCGTAGGTGACACTCGTTTCGACCGGGTCGGCGACATTCGTCGCACGGCCAAAGAATTACCTCTTGTCGAAGCCTTCGCACAAGGAAAAAAGATACTTATTGCCGGCAGCTCGTGGCCCAAAGACGAGGAGTTCATTACTCGATATTTCAATCACAACGACAATATCAAACTCATTCTGGCCCCACACGAAATACACGAATCTCATTTGCAATCGATAGAGAGATTACTGAAACGCCCGGCTATACGTTACACACAAGCCACAATCGACACCGTACAGTCGTATGATTGCCTCATCATAGACTGCTTCGGGCTTCTCTCCTCCATTTACAGATACGGAACCGTCGCTTACGTCGGTGGAGGATTCGGAGCCGGCATACACAATATTGCCGAAGCCGCCGTATATGACATACCTGTTATTTTCGGACCTAACCATCGCCGATTCAAAGAAGCCCACGAACTCATAGCATGCGGAGGCGGCTTTGCAATCCACAACAGTCAAGAATTTGCAACCGTTGCCGACAAACTACTAACCAATCCCAAATACTTAGCCTCTGCCAGAAAAAATGCAGGTGATTACATTTCGACTCATGCCGGAGCAACCAAACTCATTTTGAAAGAGTTGTTCGGGATAGAAGAATAACGGTACACCTGTTCTTTATTGTTTCCGCCTTTACTCAATCTCGGCTGGATTAAATTCGATTTAAAATGGAAAAGGAGATAAAGAAACCCGTTAAAATACTTTTCGTCTGCCTCGGAAATATTTGCCGTTCGCCGGCTGCGGAAGGAGTATTTAAACATATGCTTCGGCAACGGGGGATAACCGGTCGCTTCGAGGTAGACTCTGCCGGGACTTACGGCGGTCACGCCGGGGAATTACCCGACCCTCGCATGCGTTCACACGCTGCCCGACGCGGATATTTGCTGGAACATCGCAGTCGCCCTGTAAGACCCGATGATTTCGAGAAATTCGATTTGATTTTGGGTATGGACGATTACAACATCGATACGCTCCGTTCTATGGCCGACTCTCCCGAAGAAGCCGCAAAAGTAAAGCGTGTAACCGATTATTGCCGACATTACCCGGTAGATTGTATCCCCGACCCTTATTACGGTGGAGCCGACGGCTTTGAGAATGTATTGAATATCTTGGAAGATGCCTGTGAAGGAATAATCGCGGATTTTTACATCGCATGAATATAATGCACTTCACACCGCACAAGACATAAAATTACCGACTTTCCATCTTTCCCTTGACAAAGGGAACATTTCTACACCTCTCCCCTGCCGTGTTCCACGTGGCATTGCCAACACCCTTCTTAGAACTGCGAGAGAGTGGTGCGGCATTATTGGTATGGTATTTAAACCTCCTTCCCTACCGTGTCTCATAGCATTAACGGGGTGTCGCAAAGCGATATAGAGGTCTTCTGTTAGCCGTATAGGGGAATAAATACGAGGAAAGTATTTCTCCCTCCTCCCTGCCGTGTCCCGTAGTATTACGGGGTGTTTTGCAACGCAAAATATAGGGGAGGTGGCTCGCAGAGCCGGAGGGGTTGAAAAGAGATGGTGAACAACTGGCTTATAAGCTCAGAGACGAAAGATAAATAAACAATAGATATGACATTTTCATTAAAAATATAAAGTTTCCTTCAAAAAAGCTTTTTCTTTCCGATTCGTTTTTATATTTTTGTTAGACTAATTTCAATGGGCTCAAAATAAACCATATAGAATATTCTAACTCTAAAACAATACATCTATGAAAAAAAATTACTTCTTACACACAGCTATCTTATTAGTAGCGTTGGTTTGTGGTACTGTCCCGGTGTGGAGCCAGACTTACAAAAAAATATCTTCTATCGAAGAACTTACCGATGGAAAATATGTAATAGCCAATGAAAAAGGCGAATATGCCATGAACAGCACAAACGATGGGAAATTCTATACGCACACGAGTATATCCCCTATCGATAACGAAATTATCAACCCAGATGCATCCATCATTTGGGAAATAAAAACTAACAACGGTAGTAAAACAATTAATAATGGGACTTCTTATGTTTATTGTGCCGGAGAAAAAAATGTTCCTATAAAAACTTGGGCCGATAACGATAATGGCTTCTTTTGGAATTTTACAGTTACCTCGGGAGTTTTTACGGTACAAAGTGTAAAAACTACAACCTTATATTTAAAATATAATGCACAAAGTCCTCGTTTCACAACGTATAAATCAGGACAACAGAATTTAACTCTCTACAAATTGGAAGAAACGGGAAAATCAAATCCCGAATTAACATTTAGCGGAATCACTGGCGACATAACCAAAATGTTGGCAGACGGAAGTTACAGCAGCAAAGCCACAACGAAATCGGACGCTACTATCGTTTACAGCAGCAGCAATCAAGAAGTAGCTACCATCGACCAACAAGGTACGGTAACACTCCTTGCCGGTGGAACAACCGTAATCAAGGCCGAAGTTGCCGAAACAGCAACTTTCGACGCCTCTTTTGTCGAATATACGTTGAAAGTAACAGATCCAGCAGCTCTCAAAACATTTGTAAAAGTAACTAATGGTTCCGTAACCGGAGGGAAATATATTATCGTTTACCAAGCAAGCGATGATGCCAACTCGGTAATGGCTTTGAATACAACCAATGCCGGGAAATTCTTTGGAAACACCGAAATAGACCTTACCGAAAATAAAATCGTCACCGACGACAAAACAGTTATGTGGGACATTACCCTAGAATCGGACGATCATTACTCTATCAGCAACGGAAATATATTTGTAGGATTTAAGGGCAACAATAATGAAGCCTATATATACAATGACTATACAATCGGAGAATGTGGTTGGAATTTTATATACGATGAGAATAATAAAGTTTTCAAAATCCAAAATGCCGGTGTAAATAATCGCTACTTACAATATAATACAGGAAGTCCTCGATTCGCTTGCTATACCGGTTCCCAAAAACACCTTACTCTTTATAAACAAGAAGACAGCAGAACAGCCGTAGAAGTAACATTCAATGAAATAGACGGAGACCAAACCTTATTCTTCACAAAAGGATTCACCTACAATAGTGCAGCTACTGCTACTCCAACAAGGCCTATCACTTACAGCAGCAGTAACCAAGAAGTAGCTACTATCAGCACAGAAGGTGTAGTAACACTCGTAGGTGCAGGAACAACTGTAATCAAAGCCTCCACTGCTGCCGATAACACCTATCAAGAAGGTGCTGCCCAATACACACTGACCGTTCGTAATACATCGGTAGCACTTCCTTATCAAATTGATTTCAAGACAGAAGGATTAGGCGATTGGCTCACCTATACAACCGAGGGAACAGTAGAATGGGAATCGACCAATTATGGGGTTCAAGCTAATGGTTTCGATAAAGGTGTCGGTGAGGCTTATTTAATCTCTCCCGCCGTAACAGCCTCAGATATAGTTTTAGCGTTCAGCAGTCAAAAGTCATTTAACGGTAACGATTTACAACTGTTCTACTCAACCGATTTCGACCCCAGCAGCATGTCGCAACCGAGCGATGCCTCATGGACCGAAATCACCGATATGGCAACATGGGCTACCAGCCAAGAAACGACCGAATCGGGTAACATCGAGTTGCACGATCTCACCACTCCCATTCGTTTCGCTTTCAAATACACTTGTGAAGCCAATGAAGCTGCCCGTTGGACAATCGTCGAGCTGTCAATCTCAAAAGGTCAACCTAGCGGTATCGAAGATGTAGCCACCAATGAAATGAAAGTCATCAACGGCAAAGGTCAAGTAACCATCGAAACTGCCGAAGCTATGCCTATCGCTATCTATGCACTCACCGGAGCACAAGTTCGACAAATAGAACTTGTCGAGGGAACCAACATTATAGAATTACCGACCGGTATTTATCTGATCGGAAATAAAAAAGTAGTCGTATTTTAACCGATACTACTTTCAACCATAAAAAAGGAGCGGCATGTAATGCCGCTCCTTTTTTCTATTCCT
>ENA-OOXE01000799-OOXE01000799.1-human-gut-metagenome-genome-assembly--contig:-NODE-799-length-22741-cov-8.706383_pt1 | contig 22741 bp, 20 predicted proteins | sample MGYA00241585_ERZ501339 | MGnify/ENA primary metagenome ERZ501339 (study PRJEB25962, sample SAMEA1972463) | human gut metagenome | biome: human gut; feature: human-associated habitat; material: faeces...
TGATCTTGTCGATCATGCTCCACGGGAAGGTGATCTTGGTCTCGTCCTTGACGTAGGCGAGGAACTCAGCAGGCACCAGACCCTGCTCGACCCACTTGGAGGCGTAGGCAAAGACCGCAGCCTTGACCTTATCGCCGTTGTGGGAGCAGTTATCCATGCTCTGGACGGTCAGGGGCAGCTTGCCGGCCTTGAAGCGCTCGTACAGCAGAGCAGTGACCTTGCCCATGGCCAGCACGGGGGTCAGGCCGCGCTCCAGATCAGCAGGAGCAACGCCGTAGCCCTTCTCGGTGATGGTGAAGGAGATCATCTGCAGGCTGGGGTTCTGGAAGATCTCCACCAGACGGGCCCAGTCCTCGGTGAAGGAGGGGTCAGCCTTCAGGCTCTCGGTGACGGAGGCCACGACCTTCTTCTCGATGTCGCCGGTGGACTTCAGGCAGACCAGCAGGCTCATGTTGTCGTAGGGGCGGTAAGCCTTGTCGATGATCTCGTAGTCGAAGCTCTCGGCCACGATGACACCGCGGTCATACTTGCCGCTGTTCAGCGCGTCGTTCAGGACGGCGGCGGGGAAAGCGCGGAAAATGTTGCCAGCGCCGAAGTGGACCCAAGTGGGCTCCGCGTGGGTCTTGGCCTTGACGGCCTCGACATCGAACTTGGGCAGCTCGTAGCCCTTTTCTGCCCACTCGGCGGACAGATTGCCATTCTTGATATCAATCAGCTTCATAACATTCAGCCTTTCTTTTTCTCTTCATCCAGACGATCCAGCAGATCCCAGACGCCCAGCATATACTGGATGCCCAGAGCACGGTCATACTTGCCGTAGCCGGGGCGGCAGTTGCCGGGGCCTTCCTCCCACAGCTGGCGGCCGTGGTCGGGGCGGATGTAGCCCTCGTAGCCGCCGTCATGGTAAGCGCGCAGGATCTCGATGATGCCGGTCTCGCCGCAGCAGTCGCGGTGAGCAGCCTCGGAGAAGTCGCCGTTGGGGAAGTGGTGGATGTTGCGGATGTGAGCGAAGGCGATGCGGTCGCAGTGCTTGCGCACGATCTCAGCAACGTTGTTGTTGGGGTTCGCGTTCAGGCTGCCGGAGCACAGGGTCAGGCAGTTGTACTCGTCGTCCACCATGCTCAGGAAGCGGTCGATGCTCTCGGCATCCACCAGCAGACGGGGCAGACCGAAGATATCCCAAGGGGGATCGTCCATGTGGATGGCCATCTTGATGTCGCACTCGCGGCAGGTGGGCATGATGGCTTCGAGGAAGTACTTCAGGTTCTCCCACAGCTTCTCCTTGGTGACAGGGGCGTAGGCCTTGAACAGCTCGTCCAGCTTTGCCATGCGCTCCGGCTCCCAGCCGGGGAAGGTCATGTGATACTTCTCGGTAAAGCCGAGGATGTAGTCGGCCATGGCCTTGTAGTCGTCCTGAATCATGTCCTTCTGATAGAACAGAGCGGTGGAGCCATCGCCGACGGGGTGGAACAGGTCGGTACGGGTCCAGTCAAAGATGGGCATGAAGTTGTAGCAGATGACCTTGACGCCGAACTTGGACAGGTTGCGGATGCACTGCTTGTAGTTCTCGATATACTTACCGCGGGTGGGCAGACCGATCTTGATGTCGTCGTGGACATTGACGGACTCAACCACGTCCATATCGAAGCCGTAAGCGTGGATCTGGTCTGCGACCTTCTGGATCTCGTCGATCTCCCAGATCTCGCCAGGCATCTTATTGTGCAGTGCCCAGACGATGCTGGTCACGCCGGGGATCTGCTTGATGTCGTTGAGGGTGATGGGGTCGTTGCCCTCACCATACCAACGCCAACCCATTTTCATAGGCATAGGGGTTTCCTCCTTATGTTGCTTTGCTTTTCCGTCCGCAGCAACCGCTGCGGCACATCCCTGCTTATATTCTAATATATCAGTTTCGCCTTGGCAATTGGCGTTTTGACATTTTTTGAAGTTTTTTCTTGTATACTTTAGACAAAAAGACGACTGCACAAAGGATTTTTCCCCTTTTGCAGCCGTCTATTCCACGATTTTCTTGCTATTTTTTTGTCAATATTGATGGAAATGCTGCACGCTCACTCTTTCACCCGCAGACTGCGGAGCAGCCGCTCTTTTTCTTCCGGCTTCCATGTGCGCAGTTCCCGGTAGAGTTCCGCGTCTGTCCAGTCCGCCCGGCCAACAATGTAATCGATGCAGACCCCATAATGATCCGCCAGCGTCATCAGATGATGTGTCGGAATCTCCTGCACTCCCAGCTCATATTTTGCATACTGCTGCTGGGTCGTATTCAGAAGCGCCCCCGCTTCCTTCTGTGTCAGGTCTGCATCTTCCCGCAAATCCCGAAGTCGCTCGTAGCAATACATAAAAGTAAAGCCCCCTTGAGAGGAACTATACTTGACATCCAATCAGATGTATTGACTTTACATCTTATCAGGTGTATTATGATGTTATAAGCATCTTTTTATTCGTACTTAGGAGGAATCAGTATGAAAAATCTAAAAAGACTCGCACTCATTCTCGCTACGGTCATGATGTTCTTCACGCTAACCGCTTGCCAGTCCACCACGCCGACTGTTACCAACCCCGAAACCAACACCAGCACCACTTCCAAGGGCGAAGTTGAGCTCGTCAATCGGGATGGCGTCAAGATCATTCTGGTCGGCAACCTCGACCTGAAGGGCAATGTCCTTGGCCCTCAGATCAAGGTTCGCGTTGAGAACAATTCTGGCCGGAGCATCATCGTTCAGGCCCGCAACACTTCGGTGAACGGTTTCTCGATGGATGCCATCATGTCCTGCTCCGTGAACAACGGTGAAAAGGGGTATGATACCCTGCTTTTCCTGAACAGTGACCTCAACAATGCCGGTATCACAAACATTAAAACGATCAAAACCGCATTTGCAATTATCGACGGCAACACTTGGTACACTCTTTCCACCACCGATTCTGTCACCATTAACTTCTAATTGATTTTCTATCACCTCCGGTTTCACAAAACAGCAAAGGCCCTTGGGATGCAAAGACTACAGCTTCTGCATTCCAAGGGCCTTTCAATATTTTACCTTTTAACCTTCAATAAAGTAATCCGGGTGGTTTGCCTTCGCCTGTTCCACCGAGAGCTTATAGCGGTTGAGGTGGTCGCTCAGGGCACGGCCCACATCCTCCTCGCTGCCGTGGAGCACGGCTTCCAGAATGCGGGTGTGGGCGCCGCAGACGGACTTGTTTTCCTCGGTCTGCAAGCTGAACTTGCGCAGCCGCTCGATGTGCTGGAAGGTGGACAGCATGTGGTCAAAGTGCTCCTCCATCCCGCACAGCTCAAAGGCACGGCGGTGGAAGGCGTTGTCGAGGTCCAGCATCCGGGTCTCGCGGTTCTCGGCACCGGGGTCGCTCTCCAGCACGCGGTACCGCTCGATGAGCAGCCGGTAGGCCGCCTCCTGCTCGCCGGTCAGACGGCCGCGGACGCGGTTCAGGATCTCCTTTTCTAAGGTATAGCGGGCAAACTGCTCCATCTCCATCAGCTTCAGGTCGATGGGGGCAACGTATGTACCGCTCTGCGGCTTGATGGTGACCATGTGGGCGATGTTGAGCATGATGAGCGCTTCCCGCATGGGGGTGCGACTGATGCCGAGCTCCTGCGCCAGCTCATGATCGTTGAGTTCATCGCCGGGTTTCAGTTCCATCGTAATGATACGGCTGCGGATGGTCTCGTATGCAGCCTCTCGTGCACTCCGTACTGCCATCGTTCCTCTCTCCTTTTGGCAACCAAAACGTAGGCGCTCCGCTCCCTGATATATTAGTGCAAGCGCCAGCTTCATTTTACCCCGGAACAACGTCCGCCGTCAATAGGAAAGGGCCACAAAATGCAAGATTTTCTTGTCAATCTGCGATTTTCGTCTTTTTTCCATACAGGAACGGCACCCAGACGGCCACCAGCACCAGACCGCAGACCACATCAATGATGGAATGCTGCTTGGTGAAGACGGTGGACAGGCAGATGAGCCCGGCCCAGACCCACGCCACGGCCTTCAGCGCCGGGCGGTGCTTTGCCAGCTTGCTCTGGGAAAAGGCCAGCGCCATGCAGCCGGAGCTCTGGCAGTGGATGGACGGGCAGACGTTGACCGAGGCATCGGCCTTCCAGATAAGCTGCAGGATCCGCATCGCAAGGTTGTCGCGGCCGATGGCCTCCGCCGTGGGGCGGATATCCAGCCCGTTGGGCAGGATCATGTAGATCATCAGGCAGAGGGTCATGCCGGAGAACATCATCAGGCAGAGCTTGTCGTAGCTCTCGGTGTCATACCACCAGAGCATCGCCGTCACCGCCGCCAGCAGCACAAACCAGCTGCAATAGGGGAAGATGAACCATTCATTGAACGGAATGAGGTCGTCGATGGGGGAATGGATGATGTACTTCGGATTTTTGATGGTCAAGTCCAGCCAGAAAAACCAGATGAGATAGATCACCCAATAGGCCTGAAACCACAGATGCGGCTTCAGCTTGGAACGCAGGGATGGGGTCTTCATGTCTTTTCTCCTATATTTTTGATTTCGCAACGCTTTATTTTACCACAAGGCGACGTATTGCGCAAATACAAATTCTAGGATACAATAAAAGTATTCCTCACTCCCTCCGTCATCGCTTGCGCGATGCCACCTCCCTCCCGGAGGGAGGCTTTCCATCTGTCCGTCACGCAAAAGGCTCCCTCACCGAGGGAGCTGGCACGGCAAAGCCGTGACTGAGGGAGTATGCAAGCTAAAAGGAGACCTTATGTCAAACCTCATTCATCCCCGTCTCATCGCCCTCGACCTCGACGGCACGCTGCTGAACCGCCAAGGCGCGGTCACTCCCCGCACCCGCCAAGCCATCGCCGACGCGGTGGCGCAGGGCGTGGTGGTGCTGCCCGCCACGGGCCGCCCGCTGTCCAATCTGCCGCCGGTGGTGGCCCAGCTCCCCGGCATCCGCTACGCTATCACCTCCAACGGAGCCGCAGTCTGGGACCTCGGCGCGGACCCCATGAGCGCAGTCTACAGCCGCTACTGGAACGCCGCCGAGCACCGCACCACCGAACCCACGGCCCTCATCGCCCGGCCCATGCCGGTAGAGCTGGCGCGGGAGGCCTTTGCACTTTATATGGAATACCCCGGCGCCCTGAGCGTCTTCTGCGACGGCCGCACCTACCGCGACCGGGTGGGCATGGCGCGGTTCGGGGTCCGCTATGCCCGGCGCACCGGCTCCACCGAGGCCCGCCAGCCCAACGATGGCCGCTTCACCGTGGTGAACGACCTCAGCGAGTGGATGAGCCGCCACGCCCACGAGGTCGAGAAGTTCTGCATGTTCTTCGATACCCCGGAGGAGGCACAGGCCGCCCTCCCCCGCTTCTACGCGCTGGAAGGGGCCGAAGTGGTGCAGGGCGCACCGGACAACATCGAGTTCACGGCCAAGGGCGTGGACAAGGGCACGGCCCTGCTGGCGCTGGCCGACCGGCTGGGCATCCCCCGCGAGGCCACCGCCGCCTTTGGCGACAGCGAGAACGACCGCGCCATGCTGGAAAAGGCGGGCATCGCCGTCGTCATGGCCAACGGGATGCCCCAGATCAAGGCGCTGGCCGACCTCGTCAGCACCGGCGACTGCGACCACGACGGCGTCGCCGAGCTGTTTGAGCGGCTTGGTCTGTGATGCTTCGGCATTTTTGTGCAATGTATACAAGCTCCTATGCAAAACATTGTGCTTGTTGAGCATTACCAAATGTCGTTTCGTCGTTTATACTAATAGTACGAACGTATGGTGGGGCGGGGTGTGCCCAAATGGCGGCAAGCCCCACTCCCATGAGTTAAAATAAAAGGAGAATGCGTTATGAATCCCATTGTCGAAAAGGTCTATCAGATCGGCATTATCCCTGTTATCGCTTTCAACAGCGTTGATGAAGCCCTGCCCCTGTGCAAGGCTCTGGCAGACGGTGGTCTGCCCGCAGCTGAGGTCACCTTCCGCACCGCATGTGCTGAGGAGTGCATCCGCAAGATCCACGAGGAGATGCCCGAAATGCTGCTGGGCGCTGGCACTGTCCTGACCACCGAGCAGGCTGACCGCGCAATGGCAGCCGGTGCTTCCTTCATCGTTGCTCCCGGCTTCGACCCCGAAGTCTGCAAGCACGTCATCGACAAGGGCGGCATCATGATGCCCGGCACCGCTTCCGCCGGTGAGATGCAGCAGGCCATGAACATGGGCTGCGAGGCTCTGAAGTTCTTCCCCGCCGAGGCAAACGGCGGTGTTGGTATGCTGAAGAACATCGGCGCTGCCCTGAAGGGTGCCCGCTGGATGTGCACCGGCGGCGTCAACGCCAAGAACGTCAACGATTATCTGGGCTATGACCAGATCTTCGCTGTCGGCGGCACTTGGATGTGCAAGAGCGACGTCATCAAGGCTGGCGACTGGGCAAAGATCACCGCTCAGAGCAAGGAAGCCGTTGACACCATGCTGGGTCTGCACCTGCACCATGTCGGCATCAACACCGGCAACGAAGAGGAGGCCATGAAGGTCGCCAACTTCATCGGTGCAATGCTGAATATGAAGGTTGCTCCCGGCAACTCCAGCATTTTCGTCGGCAACAAGGAATTCGAGATCATGAAGAAGCCGGGCCGCGGCACCAATGGCCACATCGCCGTCGGCTGCAACAATGTGGACCGCGCCATCTATCACCTGTCTCAGCGCGGCGTGAAGTTCGATCTGGACTCCAAGAACGTCAAGAACGGCAAGACTGTCGCCTGCTACTTCGCAGACGAGATCGGCGGCTTCGCCTTCCACCTCGTTCAGGCCTAAGCCCTGACGCCATCCCACCTGCCATGCTCCGCCGCACCGGTCTTCCCTGCGGCGGGCTTATATAGGAAACAACAAAAAGGAGAATACCACAATGAAAGTCGTTACTTTTGGCGAACTGATGGTTCGTCTGCAGCCGTTCAACTATGAGCGCTTCGTTCAGGCAAACAATCTGGAGTTTAGCTTCGGCGGCGGCGAGGCGAATGTCGCAGTTTCTCTGGCCAACTACGGTCTGGACGCTGCTTTCGTCACCAAGCTCCCCGCACACGCCATCGGTCAGGCAGCCGTCAACAGCCTGCGCCGTTACGGTGTTGACACCAGCATGATCACCCGCGGCGGCGATCGCGTTGGCATCTACTACAACGAGAAGGGCGCTTCTCAGCGCGGTTCCGTCTGCATCTACGACCGTGCCAACAGCGCCATCCAGCTGGCTCAGCCCTCCGACTTCGATTGGGACAAGATCTTCGAGGGTGTCGATTGGTTCCACTTCACCGGCATCACCCCGGCTCTGGGCCAGAACGTCGTCGAGATCTGCCTCGAAGCCTGCAAGGCTGCTAAGGCACACGGCGTGAAGATCAGCTGCGACCTGAACTACCGCGGCAAGCTGTGGACCCGTGAGCAGGCTCGTGCCGCTATGACCGAGCTGTGCCAGTACGTTGACGTCTGCATCTCCAACGAGGAGGATGCAAAGGACGTCTTCGGCATCGAGGCTGAGGCTACCGACATCTACGGCGGCAAGCTGAACGCTGAGGGCTACAAGAGCGTTGCAAAGCAGCTGGCTGACAAGTTCCACTTCGAGAAGGTCGCCATCACCCTGCGCGAGTCCCACAACGCTTCCGAGAACGGCTGGAGCGCTATGCTGTACGATGTCGCTTCCGACGAGTACTGCTTCTCCAAGAAGTACGAGCTGAAGATCATCGACCGCGTCGGCGGCGGCGACTCCTTCGGCGGCGGCCTGATCTACGCCCTGCTGACCGGCAAGAGCACGCAGGAGGCTGTTGAGTTCGCTGTGGCTGCTTCCGCTCTGAAGCACTCCATCGAGGGCGACTACAACATGATGACCGTTGCTGAGGTCGAGAAGCTGGCTGGCGGCGACGGTTCCGGCCGTATCCAGCGCTAAGAGCGGGAGGGGATCCGAAATGGATATCCGTTACTCCTGCAACCAGAAGGACTTCAAGCGCTATACCACCGAGGAAATGCGCGACGAGATGCTGATCACCGGCCTGTACAAGGCCGATGAGGTCGTGGCCGTTTACAGCCATGTGGACCGTATGGTTACGCTGGGCTGTATGCCGGTGCACGAGACCGTCTCCATCGACAAGGGCATCGACGTCTGGGCCAATTTCGGCACCCACTATTTCCTCGAACGCCGCGAGATCGGCATGTTCAACATCGGCAAGGATTCCACCGGCATCGTGGTGGCCGACGGTGTGGAGTACAAGCTGGGCTATAAGGACTGCCTGTACATCACCAAGGGCACCAAGGAAGTGACCTTCGCTTCCGCCGATCCGGAGCACCCCGCCAAGTTCTACATGGTGTCCGCTCCGGCACACTGCTCGTACGAGACCCGCCTGATCAAGATGGCCGATGCAAACCATCGTCCTCTGGGCAGCGTCGAGACCTGCAACAAGCGCACCATCAATCAGTTCATCCACCCGGATGTCCTGAAGACCTGCCAGCTCAGCATGGGGATGACCGAACTGGAGCCGGGTTCCAACTGGAACACCATGCCCAGCCACACCCACGAGCGGCGGATGGAGATCTATACCTACTTTGAACTGCCGGAGGGGCAGGTGGTGTTCCACATGTGCGGCGAGCCTACTCAGACCCGCCACATCGTGATGCACAACGAGGATGCTGTCATCAGCCCCTCTTGGAGCATCCACAGCGGCGTAGGCACCTCGAACTATACGTTTATCTGGGCAATGGGCGGCGAGAACATGGAGTTTGACGACATGGACAACATCGCTACCACTGACCTGCGCTAAAAAAGCACCCTGCACAAGCCCCGTACCGGCTGCCCGGTATGGGGCTTTTTGCTAAAAATTTAACTTGAGGAGGAAATTATGAATCTTTCTGCATTCGATCTGAAGGGCAAAGTCGCCCTCGTCACCGGCGGTGCCCACGGCATCGGTTTTTCCATCGCTGCGGGCATGGCCCAGTGCGGCGCGACGGTCTGCTTCAACTGCTCCAACGAGGGCAGCCTTGAAAAAGGCATCGCCGCCTACAAGGAAGCGGGCATCGACGCCCACGGCTACGTCGCTGACGTCACCGACGAAGCCGCCGTCAACGCTATGGTCGCCAAGATCAAGGCAGAGGTGGGCCCCGTGGACATCCTCGTGAACAACGCGGGCCTGATGAAGCGGGTGCCCATGATTGAAATGAGCCATGCCGACTTCCTGCGGGTCATCGACGTCCACGTCGGCGGTGCGTTCAACTGCTCCAAGGCCGTCCTGCCCGATATGATCGCCAAGCGCGAGGGCAAGATCATCAACATCTGCTCCATGATGAGCGAGCTGGGCCGCGAGACCGTCTCCGCCTACGCCGCTGCCAAGGGCGGCCTGAAGATGCTGACCAAGAACATCGCCTCCGAGTACGGTGAGTACAACATCCAGTGCAACGGCATGGGCCCCGGCTACATCGCCACCGCCCAGACCGCGCCCCTGCGCGAGATCCAGCCGGACGGCAGCCGCCATCCCTTCGATCAGTTCATCACCGCCAAGACCCCTGCCGGCCGCTGGGGCGAGCCGGAGGACATGGTCGGCCCCTGCGTCTTCCTCGCCTCCCATGCTTCCGACTTTGTGAACGGCCAGATCCTCTACGCCGACGGCGGCATCCTCGCCTATATCGGCAAGCAGCCCAAGTAAGTTTTCCACTGAAAACGCTGATAACGTGAAAAACAGCCCGTACAGTCTTGCACTGTACGGGCTGTTTTTGTGGTTTAGGTTTTATCCATCAGATATTCAACTTTAGGTTTTGCGCCGGACTTCGCGGCTTCTGTGTACGAGATATCCAGATACTTCAGCTCCTTGTTGCTGTCCAGAATGGCACCGCAGAGCGCCTCATCCACCCGTGTATGATGTGTCAAATCCAGCCAGACCAGACTTTTCATCTCGGTCAGCGGGGTATAGTCCAACTCCTCATACCTCTTGCTATCATCCAGACCGACTCCCAGATTCAGATAGCGGACGTTCGTCTGTACCAGCGGTTCCAAGCCGGGATATGTCGTCCCACTCGTCAGCCCCAGATAAGACAGCTGTTCCATCTGCGCCAGCGGTTCCAGCGAAACAAGCGTATCCACGGACAGACTCACCGAAGTCAAGGCCGGAAGCTTTCCCAGCGGCGTGAGATCCAATGTGCCGCAGTTGCTCAGGGTCAGCGTCTGCAATGCCTGTAACTCTTCCAGCGGCGCCAGCGTCTCCGGTCTTGCATTGCCAATCGACAACATCTTCAAACCCTTACAGGCGCTCAGACCGGAAAGGTCGGTCAGCTCATCATACGGCTGCGAAGCGCTGTACGAAAAATACTGTAAGCTGTCGAAATGCTTCAGGTCGTTCAGTGCGGACAGGTTCTGAAAGGCGGTTCCATTGTACAAATGCCGTACCTCCGGGTCCGTCACCATCTCAAAGGTGAATGTATCCCCGCTGGTAGGCTGTTCCAACGCCACATCAAAGCCATCTGCGCTGCTTGCCCGCAAGACAAGCACTTGAATGTTCCACACATCGCTGTGCAGGATATCACCTTCTGGTTTATCCAGAACAAAGCGGACGTGGGCTTCCATAGCAGGGTCTTCCCACTGGATGACATAATCTTCGCCATGCTCGACGGCTTGTGAAGAGATTGCACTGTATCTTGCATCGACACCAGCTAAGGTCATTTCGTCCCGGCTGTCCGGCAGGGACGATGCCGAATTACTTGTTTTCGCTGTACAGGAGCAGAGAAGCAATAGACCCATGAACACAGCCAACAACGTTCCGAGTAGCTTTTTCATAGTATACCCCTCCAATTTTTTCCACTCTAGCTTGAGTATACAGAGGATTTGTATATTATCAATATATTATTTCAACATTTCACATTTTATTATAGTCTATTGTTGCATCAGAAACAAAAATTATTTTACTTTTCATACTTTTGTAAAGTATTACTCCTTGCTTTTCCGGTCGAAATGTGTATAATAGTTGCTTGTGAGCAACTTTTCACACGAAGGTCTGCCCACGAAAGAACTTTTCACAAACAAGGAGAATACATTACCATGAAACTGAAAAATGCTGCTGTCGTGGCTGCTGCTCTGGCACTGGCCATCGGCATGACCGCTTGCGGTTCTTCTTCCTCTACCGCTTCCTCTGCTGCCTCTTCTGTGGCCGCCTCTTCTGTGGCTTCCTCTGCTGCCGCTTCTTCCGAGGCTGCAAGTTCTGAGGCTGCTGTGGAGCCCGCTGAGTACACCGTGTACAACACCACCGGCACCAACGTCGCCGAGCTGTACCTGTACGCTGTCGGTTCTGAGGACAAGGGCGAGAATCTGGCCGGTGAGGGTCTGGCAGACGGCGAGAGCGTCGTTCTGACCCTGCCGGAGGACGCAGACACCTCCGCTAAGTACGTTCTGGAGTTCACCACCGATGACGGCGCGACCCAGAGCTTCGAGACCCTGAGCTACGAGGTCACCCCCATCTCCCTGCTGAGCGTTGACGCTGCTGCAGGTGCTACCCCCATTGCTTTCGCTGCACCGGAGAAGTAATTTCTGCGGCAGAGCCGCAAATTGAAAATCCCCCGAAATCGGAAAAGCGTTTGTGCCCAATGGCACACCGCCCGATTTCGGGGGATTTTGTTCTACTTTAGGTTTATCAAGGGCGAGCAGCCCTTGATTCGTGCCCGCGCCTCGAAAAAGCGGCGCTTTTCTGGTTCTCTTTTGGCGCGCAAAAGAGAATCATCCATCAGACCTTCTCGATGGTAATGGTCCACTCGCTCGTGAGGGCCTCATCGGGCTCCAGCACCTCGTGCTTGCCTTCCTCATTGACACTGTTGGCCCAGCCGTTCCAAGGCTCCATGCAGACGAAGCTCTCGGCGTCCTGCTGCCAGAGCACGCCGTTGGTGAAGCTCTCGTCGGCGTCCACGGTCACCTTGTGGCCGTTGCCCTTGTCGGTGAAGGTCATGGGGAACTCCACGCCGGTCATCAGGCGGATGGAGTTGTCCGCGCCCTCCTTGCGGGTCAGGGTGATCTTTTCCGGGGCGGCGGGCTGCTCGCCCTTGGCGTTCTCGGAGCAGGTGGCGCACTTGACGTCAAAATCCACATTCTCCAGCGCGGAAGCGGTGAAGTAGGGGTGGTAGCCGAAGCTGAAGGGCATCGGGACATCGCCCTCGTTGATGACGGTCATACTGATGGAAGCGGTGGTGCCGTTCAGGTCGTAGTTCACCAGCAGGGTGAAGTCGAAGGGGTAGAGGAACTTGGTCAGCGGGGTGGACTCCAGAATAAGGGTCACGCCGTCGGGGCCGACACTCTCCACTTCCCATGCGCAGAGGTCTGCGAAGCCGTGGCACTCCATGGGGTAGGCCTTGCCGTCAAACAGGTGAACGCCGCCGTCCGGGTTGCCGCAGCTGGGGAAGAGCACCGGCACACCGAACCGGGGGCGGTTGCACTCGCTGAAGTTGGGGCGGCGGGTCCAGATGTACTCGTCGCCGTCGAGGGTGAAGCCGGTGATCATACCACCGCGCTCCGGGGTGATGGTCAGGGCCGTCTTGGCAGCCGGGTCGGTGATGACGTACTGCTCGTAGCAGGCGCCGCCTTCGGTAACGTACTGGGTGGTGATCTGATTCATAAGTTCTACCTCCTTGATGGTACTCCCTCTGTCTCGCTTCCGCTCGACAGCTCCCTCAAAGAGGGAGCCTTTTTCTGCGTTCGGGTAGGCCAAAGCCTCCCTCCATGAGGGAGGTGGCATCCCGAAGGGATGACGAAGGGAGTGATTTACAAAACAACGCCGTCCTTGAAGATGGAGATCTCGCGGAAGCCGTGCTTCTCGGCCTTGGTCTGCTCGCCGCTGGCTACGCGGATAACCAGTTCCAGCAGACCCTGTGCGGTCTCGTCGATGGTCTTCTCGCCGTCGGCGATGACGCCGGTGTTGTAATCGATCCAGCCGGACTTCTTGGTGGCCAGCGGGGTGTTGGTGGCGATCTTCAGGGTGGGAGCCGGAGCCGAGAACGGGGTGCCGCGGCCGGTGGAGAAGAGGATCATGTGGGCACCGGCAGCGGTCATGGCCGTAGCGGACACAAGGTCATTGCCGGGGCCGTAGAGCATGTTCAGGCCCTTGGTCACCACCGGGTCGCCGTAGCCGATGACGTCCATGATGGGGGCGGTGCCGCCCTTCTGGACACAGCCGCAGCTCTTGTCCTCCAGCGTGGTGATGCCGCCTTGCTTGTTGCCCGGAGAGGGATTGTCGTAGACGACCTCATTGTGGCTGATGAAGTACTCCTTGAAGCCGTTGATCATCTTCTCCGCCTTCACGAAGACGTCGTGGTTGATGCAGCGGTCCATCAGGAAGCCCTCGGCACCGAACATCTCCGGCACCTCGGTCAGGACGGTGGAGCCGCCGCGCTGGCCCAGCATATCGGAGAAGCGGCCGATGGTGGGGTTGGCGGTGATGCCGGACAGGCCGTCCGAGCCGCCGCACTTCATGCCGACCACCAGCTCGCTCACGGGGATAGGCTCACGCTTGAACTGGCCCGCGTAGGCGGCCAGCTCCTTCAGGATGCCGCGGGCGGCGGCGAACTCGTCGTCCACGTCCTGACAGGTCAGGAACTTCACGCGGTCGTGGTCGTACTCGCCCAGCTCTTCCACGAACTGATCGTGCTGCAGGTTCTCGCAGCCCAGATGGAGCACGAGGACGGCAGCGGCGTTGGGGTGGCGGACCAGTGCGGCCAGCAGCTTGCGGGTCTGGGCGTGGTCATGGCCGGTCTGGCTGCAGCCGAAGGGGTGGGTGAAGGTGTACAGACCCTCGATGCTGCCGGTGACGAGGTCCTGATTGTCCGCCACGATCTTCTTGGCGATGTCGTTGACACAGCCGACGGTGGGGATGATCCAGATCTCGTTGCGGATGGCGGCGCGGCCGTCCTTGCGGCGGAAGCCCATAAAGGTCTCCGGGGCCGCCTTGGGCAGCGGAGCCAGATCGGGGGCGGGGTTGTAGCTGTACTCCACCTCACCGGAAAGGTTGGTGTGGACGTTGTGGGTGTGCATCCAAGTGCCCGGCTGGGCGTCGGCGGTGGCGTGGCCGATGGGGAAGCCGTACTTGATGACGTTCTCGCCCTGCTTGATGGGGGCGACTGCCATCTTATGACCCTGCGGGATGTCTTCCAGCGCGGTGACGGACAGGCCGTCCACCTCCACGAGGGTGCCCTTGGCGATGGGGTGCAGCGCGACCACAACGTTGTCGATGGGGCTGATATGAATTGCCTGCGGCATAGTGTATCTCCTCAAAAACTCTCTTTGCAAAAAAGGGGGCTGCTGCCCTCAGCAGCAGCCCCTCGGTTCGCATGGAACGGTGTTCGGCTTACAGGCAGCTCTTATAAGCAGCCTCGGCACCCTCGGTGCGGATCTTTTCGAGGTCGGCCAGAACGGCAGCCTCCAGACCCTCGATCTTGGTCAGGTCCTGATCCCACATCTGGGTGTTGCTCAGCACGGCGTGCACCAGCTCAGCGGCGGTGTCGTCCTTGTGAGCATAGTAGAAGTCCAGTGCCCATGCGTCGTCCTGAATCTTATAGGTGTTGCCGGCCGGGCGCTTGCAGATCAGGCCGTCGGCGGTGCGCTCCTGAATGTCGTTGGAGTAGAAGGCGATGTAAGCGGCCAGAGACATGGTCAGGCACTGGGGCAGCTTCTTCTGCTCCTCGATGTAAGCGAGGAAGGAAGGCATGTTGCGGGCCTTCCACTTGGAGGTGGAGTTCAGGGAGATGCTCATCAGCTCGTGGTTGACGAAGGGGTTGTTGAAGCGATCCTCCACAGCGGATGCGAAGTCCTCCAGATCCTTCTTGTCCAGCGGCAGGGTGGGGATGATCTCCTCGTGCAGCATCTTGTTCATGAAGCCGCGGACGGTTTCGTTGTGCATGCAGTCACGCACGATGTCAAAACCGGCCAGATATGCGCCCAGAACGAAGCCGGTATGGGCACCGTTCAGGATGCGGACCTTGCGCTTCTTGTAGGGGGTAACGTCCGGCACCACCATGACGTTGACGCCAGCCTTCTTGAACGGGAGCTTGTCCTCCAGACCGGCAGGGCCCTCGATGACCCAGACGCCGAAGACTTCGCCGACGTCCAGAACAGCATCATGGTAGCCGTTGGCCTCTTCCAGAGCAGCCAGCTCCTTCGGGTCACGGATGCGGCCCGGAACGATGCGGTCCACCAGAGTGGAGCAGAAGGTGTTGGCGTTGTTCATCCAATCGATGAAGCCAGCGTCGAGGTTCCAGTCCTTTGCGTAGTTGTTGCAGCACTTCTTCAGCTCTTTGCCGTTGTTGTCGATCAGCTCGCAGGACAGGATGACCAGACCCTTATCGGCAGCGCCGTTGAAGGCTTTGTACCGCTCATACAGCACGCGGGTCAGCTTTGCGGGGAAGCTGTTGGGGGGCACCTGATCGAACTCGCTGTCGCCCTTGTTGTAAGCGATGCCAGCCTCGGTGGTGTTGGATACAACGGTTTCCAGCTCCTCAGAGCGGGCCAGCGCCAGCACTTCGTCCCACTTGTTGTCCACGTAGGGGCAGACGCAGTCGGACACGCAGGAGATCACCCGCTTTGCATCGACCTTCTGGCCCTTCTCGCTGCCGCGCAGATACAGGGTGTACAGGCCCTCCTGCTCGTTGATCCAGTCGGCCATCTGGGGGAAGTTGCCGATGGGCTGCACCAGCTTGACTTTGCCGTTGTAGCCAGCTTTTTCGTTGGCGATATCATAGAAGTAGTCCACGAAAGCGCGCAGGAAGTTGCCCTCGCCGAACTGCATGACCTTGACGGGAGCATCCTTCAGGATGTAGCCGTTGTAGCCCGTCTGTTCCAGAACCTTGTAATTCAAAGTTTCCATTTTGGTGTTCTCCTTTTAAGTTTGCTTTGCTTCGCTTGGGAGAGCTCGTGTACTCTCCCCTCTTGCTCCTATTGTATGCTGTTGTATACAAATAAGTCAAGTGTTTTTTGCTAGATTTTTAGGCCAAAACAGGCCATTTTTATAAATTCCAGCGGTTTTCACAAGGAAATGCCTGAAAATTTGTCAGTTTTTCAGTTGTATACATCGGCTTTTTTCGGTATACTATGGTTAGGTACAGCCCGCCCGCGCGGACGGGCAGCCCCGACTGTTTACCACTCGATGAATGAATCAGAAAAGGAGTTCGACCCATGAAAGCATTTATGGATAAGGAATTCATGCTCCAGTCTGCTACGGCTCAGCATCTGTATCACGATTATGCAGAGGATATGCCCATCTGCGACTATCACTGCCACATCCCTCCCCGCGAGATCTACGAGAACCGCCGCTTTGAGAACATTGCTCAGGTTTGGCTGGGCGGCCGCAACCCGGACGGCAGCTACTTCGGCGACCACTACAAGTGGCGCGTGATGCGCTCCAACGGCGTGCCCGAAGAGTACATCACCGGCGACAAGCCCGATCGCGAGCGCTTCCAGAAGTTCGCTGAGGCTCTGCCCATGGCCATCGGCAACCCGATGTACCACTGGACCAATCTGGAGCTGCACCACTTCTTCGGCTACGAGGGCGTCCTGAACGGCGACACCGCAGAGGAAGTCTGGAACCTGTGCAACGACAAGCTGCAGCACGATCCCAAGCTGACCGTCCGCGGCCTGATCGAGCAGTCCAACGTTGCTTTCATCGGCACCACCGATGACCCCATCGACGATCTGGAGTGGCACAAGAAGATCAAGGAAGACCCCACCATCAAGTTCACCGTGGCTCCCTCCTTCCGCCCCGATAAGGCCATCAACATCCAGAAGCCCGGCTTCGCAGAGTACATGGACAAACTGGCCAAGGTCGTCGGCAAGGAGAAGCTGGCTTGCATCAACTGCGTCTGCGATGCACTGACCAAGCGGATCGAATTCTTCGTCGAAATGGGCTGCCGCGCTTCCGATCACGGTCTGGACTATGTGCCCTACCGCGAGGCCACCAAGGAAGAGGTCAACGCCATCTACCAGAAGGCCATGGCTGGTGAGGCTGTCACCGCGGAAGAGGCTGAGAAGTATCAGACCTACATCCTCATCCATCTGGGCAAACAGTATCACCGCCTGAACGTCGCCATGCAGATCCACTACAACTGCCTGCGCGGCGTCAACCGCAAGATGAACACCCTGCTGGGACCCGATACCGGCTTCGACATGATCAACACCGCCACCTGCGGCGGTGAGATCGCAAGCCTCCTGAGCGCTCTGAACGACACCGACGAGTGCCCCAAGACCATCATCTACAGCCTGAACCCCGGCGACGACGCACAGATTGGCACCATTCTGGGCTGCTTCCAGAACAACGAGGTCCCCGGCAAGATCCAGCACGGTTCTGCATGGTGGTTCAATGACCACAAGATCGGCATGGAAGAGCAGATGACCCGTCTGGCAAGCCTCGGTCTGCTGGGCAACTTTGTCGGTATGCTGACCGACAGCCGCAGCTTCCTGAGCTACACCCGCCACGACTACTTCCGCCGCATCCTGTGCAACATCATCGGCCAGTGGGTCGAGGACGGCGAGTATCCCAACGACGAGAAGGCTCTGGAAAAGATCGTCAAGGGCATCTGCTTCGACAACGCAAAGCGTTACTTCGCCCTGTAATCGTCTCCCCTTCTGATTTATCCCAGCGCATCTGCCCGGCTCGGAGCCGCTGTCCCGTACAGCGCCCCGGCCGGGCTTTTTGTTGGATTTTTACCCGCTCAGCATTGACGAACGCCCCGAAACGCGATATACTAGCATAGTATCTTTCCGGGGTGTTGCGCAGTTGGTAGCGCGCCTGCTTTGGGAGCAGGAGGCCGCGAGTTCGAGTCTCGCCACTCCGACCAGAATGGCAACATGGCGATCCTACCAAGGGTCGCCATGTCTTTTTTAAGCTTTCTATCGTCTAAAATCCTTCAAATTCTTGCGTTATAGTCGTACCTATGATATAATCAAAGAAAAGAATATCGATAGAAAGGAGTTGAATCACTCGAAATCGAGCGGCTGTATTTTCTTTCCTTGAAATTTCAGCCAAGTATTGAGTTCACCCATTTTACAATGCTTTGTATAGTATAATTCAAGCGAGGTGAACCGAATGAATGCCTATAAAGCTAGTATAAAAAATATGAGTAAAAATTCTTTTATAGAAACCGAACAATTAAAAAACGCCCGTATGATCGCAGAAAGTGTTTTAAAAGGGCAACAACTAATGAATACTGAAGAGCCCATTAAAATTGTAAGTCTTGCAAATCAGTATGGATTCACTGTGATCGTCTCAAATCGTTTGGGCAGATTCCAAGGTGTAATTGCCTATGATGAATCGGGAAAAACCAAACAATTGGGGACCAATTTCACTAAAGTAATTGCAGTAAGTGAAGACTTAACGTTAAAGGAAAAACGCTTTGTAACCGCACATGAACTAGGTCACTATATAATGGAAGGCCGAGGAATCACCGAAAGAAGTTATGGTGATACAAAACAGGGATTTCAGACACGAAGAGCAGAACACGGAAGAAGCGATTACGAGAACACCATTGATTATTTTGCCGCGTGTTTGCTGATGCCCAGTCAAGCAGTTTGGGAAGTCTTGAATCGTCCAGACACAAAAGCAAAGACAAAAGATGAGCAAGCCCGAATTTTGAGTGAAATTTTTCAGGTAGATATTGAAGTCGCTGAACGCCGAATTGTAGAAGTCGAAAGCACTGGAAAATGAGGAATTATCCGTGGACAGTAATAAAGATGGGAATCCGGTTGAGAAGGATGATGTCCAAAATGGTTCTGAAGTAAACAAACCTGTTGCTCCCCTTCCTGAAACCAGTCAGAACCTCGGAAGTGGAAATTCAGAAGGCACATTGGAACGATCAAATGCTTCCAAGGATGGGGATAACCCCCAATCAGAAGACTCTGAAGGCGTCGCCGACCTTAATCTCGGAAAAGATTCGAGCGGTGTCGATGACAATTTCAAGCCATATGTTGACCACTTTCAAACAAAGCAGCAGCAAAAGCGCGATAAAGTTATCACAAAAATTTTGAGAGAATATGCTTCGTCCTACGCTAAGAAAGGGCAAGTCAAAGAGCAATGTCAAAAATTCATGCTTTTTATCTGCTGCGTATTTGTCATGATCAGCGTTTTTGGCGTTTTAGGATTGACCTGTAGAGTCGTTATTGCGCCGGAGAGTATTTCAGATTTGAGTGCACTTGCTGCTTTTGTAACAGCTTTTGTGGGCTTTGTGTCATTGGTATTTGGATTGATAACGGTTATTACCAAATATGCTTTTCCTGAAGATGACGAACGCTACATTGCTGACATTGTAAAAGCAATCCAAGATAATGATTTAAGTCATAAAATTGCAAATATGAAGCTTGTTCAAGGTGCAAGCTTAGATTCCGATGCTGAAAATGAAAACCATCTCAGTTGATCCAATATCCTTATTGGTTCCATTTTTACCAGCTAAAAAAGCCCGCCTGTGGAAAGCATAAATGCTATACCACAGGCGGGCTTCTCTTTTTATTTATTCTTTTACTGCTTCTTCCAGCGCCGCATAATGCCCATTCCCAGCGCATAGGGGCCGGTGTGGACGGCGATGGTGCAGCCGATCTGCAGCAAGCCGACCTCGCACTGGCTGGCGGGGTACTTGGCGCGGAGGGCGGCACGGGTCTGCATCCAAAGGCGTCTGCCCTCTTCCTCGTCGTAGCCGTAGCCCACGGTAATGCAGTAATCGTCGGGGGTCCCGTTCCGCTCGGACAGGTACGCCATCAGCTGTTCCAGCGCTTTCTCGAAGCTCTTCTGGCGGCCGCGGGCCACGCCAGCGGAAAAGATCTCCCCCTCCTTGAAAAGGATCATCGGCTTGATGCCCAGAATGTTGGCCGCGCGGCCGGTCACCTTGCCGATACGGCCGCCCTTGATGAGGTAATCGAGGTTGCCAACCGTGAAGAAGATCTGGTTGGTGGCGCGCTCAGCGCTCAGCCAATCCACGGCTTCGTCCAGTGAGCAGCCCGCGTCGCGCATGGCGACGGCGTTTTCTACCACGATGGACTCGGTGACAGTGGCCGCCGTCGAATCCATCACCTCGATCTTAGCGTCCGGGTAGTCCTCCAGCACCAGCTCGCGGGCGTTGCGGGCACTGCCCACACAGCCGCTCATCTTGCTGGTGAAGCAGAGGCAGAGCACCGGGCGGCCGGCCTCAGCATGGGCACGGAAGGCCGTCTCAAAGTCCTCCAGCGAGGGCAGACTGGTCTTGGGATAGGCCGAGGGGTTATCTACCATGAACTGATAGAAGTCCCGCACCGCGATTTCCTTGCCCTCTTTGCGGTAGTGCTCGCCGTCCAGCGAGACATAGAACGGAACGATCTCGATGTTCAGCTTCGCCGCCGTTTCCGGGGTCAGATCACAGGCACTGTCGGTAATGATATCAAACATATGTGACGCTTCCTTTTCGATTGCGGTCCGGGAAAGCAGAGCGGATCAGACGCGATGGATATAAGCCTCGCGCTCTGCGCCGACCGAGATATAGGTGATCTTGCAGCCGACCGCCTTTTCGAGGTGCTCAACGTAAGCCTGAGCCTCCTTGGGCAGATCCTCCCACTTGCGGGCAGCGGTGATGTCGCAGTGCCAGCCGGGCAGGTACTCGACCACAGGCTGCGCGGTATCCAGCGCCTCGCCCATGGGGAAGCGGGTGGTGGTGGTGCCGTCTTCCAGCTTGTAAGCGGTGACCATGGGGATCTTCTCCATGTAGCTCAGCACGTCCAGCAGGGTCAGGGCGACCTCATCGCAGCCTTGGCAGAAGACGCCGTAGCGGCTTGCCACCAAGTCGATGGGGCCGACGCGGCGGGGTCTGCCGGTCTTCGCGCCGTACTCCGCGCCCGCGTCGCGCAACTGCTGCGCCCCTTCGCCGAACCACTCGCAGACGAACGGGCCCTCGCCCACGCAGGAAGAGTACGCCTTCACCACGCCCACGACCTCGTCGAGCTTCGCCGTGGGAAGGCCCGAGCCGACGGGCGCATACGCCGCAACGGCATTCGAAGAGGTGGTGTAGGGATAGATGCCGTAGTCCAGGTCGCGCAGCGCGCCGAGCTGGGCTTCAAAGAGGATGGACTTGCCCTCCTTCTGCGCGTTTCTCAGGAAACGGCCGGTGTCGGTGATGTAGGGCTTGATGGCGCCGCAGTAGGTGTTGACCCACGCCATGAGCTCGTCCATCGTGTAGCCCTTTGCGCCGTAGATTTTCTGGAGCGTCAGGTTCTTCCACTCAAGAAGGTCGGCAAGGTGCTCCTTTAAGTGCTCGGGGTGCAGGAGCTCGCCCGCCTGCACGGTCTTTTTCTGGTACTTGTCGCCATAGAACGGTGCGATGCCTTGCTTGGTCGAGCCGTACTTCTTGTCGGCAAGGCGCGCTTCCTCGAGCGCGTCGAGCTCGCGGTGCCAGGGCAGCAGCAGCGACGCGCGGTCGCTGACCTTCAGATTCTCCGGCGTGATGATAACGCCCGCGGCGCGCAGCGTCTCCATCTCCTTGAGCAGGTTTTCGCAGTCCAGCGCCACGCCGTTGCCCAGAATGTTGACAACGCCGTCGCGGAAAATGCCGCTCGGCAGCAGGTGCAGGGCAAACTTGCCCTTTTCATTCACCACAGTGTGGCCCGCGTTGCCGCCGCCCTGATAGCGGACGACCACGTCATAATGGTCCGTGAGGTAGTCGACCATGCGGCCCTTGCCTTCATCGCCCCAGTTGATACCTACGATCGCGCAATTTGCCATTGTATTGATCCTCCGATCCGGAGCGGGCCCGCTCTGCGAGTCCTGCTCAAATTTTTCAACCGAGTTATTATAGTCACATTTTCCGCCCATGAAAAGAGTTAATTTTGCATAGCTATCATTAGCATTACTTATGTCTTGTTGATTTTTGCGTTAAATTGAAATAATGCGCTATTCCGCTTCATTCAAGGTGTTTCGTCAATAGTGTCCAAAGTTGGGGCTCTGATATTGTTTCCTTTTTCAGCACTTAGGACTTGCAATGCTGAGCCTCATGTGCAATAATTAGTTTGCTGTTATGAAGATCACCACAAGATGTAGTGTTATGTAAAGGACATACCAAAAGAAGAGGAGACGGGAATACATGAGAGTTATCAAGCGCAACGGCGCAGAAGTAGAATTTGATATCGTCAAGATCATCGCCGCAGTGACTAAGGCTAACGACGTTGTGGATGAGGAGGCTCGCATGACGCCCGTCCAGATCCAGCGCATCGCCGAGAGCGTGGAGTTCTCCTGCCAGAGTCTGGGCCGCGCACCCACGGTCGAGGAGATCCAGGACTTTGTCGAGCACCAGATCATGGCGCACGGCGCGTTCGAGGTCGCTAAGCGCTACATCACTTATCGCTACAACCGCTCGCTCGTGCGCAAGAGCAACACGACGGATGACAAAATTCTCTCCCTCATCGAGTGCAACAACGAAGAGGCCAAGCAGGAGAATTCCAACAAGAACCCCGTCGTCAACTCCACCCAGCGTGACTATATGGCCGGCGAGGTGAGCCGCGATCTGACGAACCGTCTACTCTTGCCCGAGGATATCGTCAAGGCGCATGAAGAGGGCATCATCCACTTCCACGACACGGACTACTACGCCCAGCACATGCACAACTGCGACCTTGTGAACCTGGAGGACATGCTGCAAAACGGCACCGTCATCACGGGAACCCTCATCGAGCGCCCACATTCCTTCGCGACCGCGTGCAACATCGCGACGCAGATCGTCGCGCAGGTCGCCTCGAACCAGTAC
>ENA-OOXE01000803-OOXE01000803.1-human-gut-metagenome-genome-assembly--contig:-NODE-803-length-22695-cov-2.915371_pt1 | contig 22695 bp, 9 predicted proteins | sample MGYA00241585_ERZ501339 | MGnify/ENA primary metagenome ERZ501339 (study PRJEB25962, sample SAMEA1972463) | human gut metagenome | biome: human gut; feature: human-associated habitat; material: faeces...
GCTGGCGATCTGCATCCGCCAGCTGACGCCGCGCGAGGTGGCGGGCAACATCGGTTCCGTTGCGGGGCGCGCGAACACGCAGCCGATGCCGGTCACCGACGTACCGGTGTTTACGGGAGCGACCGGGTCGAACATCATGAAAACCATGCTGCCGTACCTGCGCGCCACCCAAGCCGCGGATGGCGAAACCGAATGACCGGCCCGGAATCCGGCGGCATGCATGGCTGCACGGTGCGGCTGCCGGAAGCATCGGCGCACATCGCCGTCGGAAAGTTAGGCGGCGCAGGCCGGTATAATCGCGTGCATGAGTGAATTTCGGGGCATGAACGACCCGTCCGCATCGGAGCAGGATGGGTTCGGCGCGATTCCGCGCGCGAAACGGGTGCCGAAGGAGCGCGTCTTCCATGGCGACACCTTCATCGATCAATACGAATGGCTGCGGGACAAGCAATCGCAGGACGTTCAAGACTACGTGGCGGCACAGAACCGCTACTGCGAACAGCGCATGGCACCGCTCGCATCGTTGCGCAAAACGTTGTTCGAGGAATTCAAGTCGCATGTGCAGGAAACCGACATGTCCGTGCCGACGCGCATGGACGGCTACTGGTACTTCACCCGCACCATGCAGGGGCGGCAATACGCCACGCAATGCCGCGTGCCGATCCGCGGCGCGGACGATTGGGATCCGCCGACAGTGGAGGCCGGCGTGCCACTCGACGGCGAACAGGTGGTGTTCGATACGAACGTCGAAGCGGAAGGCCATGATTTCTTCCGCATCGGCGGCATGGACATTTCCAAGGACGGCCGCTGGATGCTGTACGGCACCGACACGAGCGGCGACGAACGCTACGATTTCCGCATCCGCGATCTTGAGACCGGCGACGAGCTGGAGGAGCGGTTCGAAGGCATCGGCGGAGCCTGCTTCACGCCGGACGCGCAATGGGTGTTCTATGTGCTGTTGGACGACGCGTGGCGTCCATACGCGGTGATGCGCCACCGCGTCGGCACCCCCGTGACCGATGACGTGGAGGTGTACCGCGAGGCGGATGAACGCTTCTGGGCGGGCATCGGATTGTCCTTCGACGAACGGAACATCGTGATCGGCACCGGGTCGAAAACCACCACCGAGGTGCTGATGCTGCCGGTGGACACCCCAGAGGGCTCGTTCCGGGCGTTCATTCCGCGCGAAACCGACGTGGAATACGATGTGAGCTTCGCCTGCTTCGAAGGCGCGGGGGAGCATGGCGAGGATATTCCGCTCGCCGTGGTGTACCACAACGCGTTGAATCCGAATTTCGAGATCGATGTGATCGATATGCGGACGCACGAGCCTCCATACCGGCTGGGCGAAGGCGTGCGCGTGGCGGTCGGCTCGCCCTACGGTTGCGAGCATGGCGACGACGTGGACCCCGGCGCCTCCTCCATGCCGATCGGCACCCCGTATTCAAATCCCTGCAATCCCGCCATTCTGCAGGGCGCGCATGGCTTGGGCATCGAGGGTATCTCGATCCATCGGTATTTCGTCGCATTGCAATACCGCGCGGAAAGCCTGCCGCACATCGCGGTGATGACGAAACGGGCCGCCGCCGAGGATTTCCTGGCCGGCCGGCCATGGCGGTTCACCGAACTGGTGCCGCACGCGCTGGAGGACGATTGGGACGTCGACGAATCCGTGGACGAGATCAACGAGGAACGCGCCGAGATCTGGGGCAAACTGGACGCGGCCGCCGCCGCGCAAGGCAAGGGATCGGCCGTGCATGGCGTCTCGCGTCGGGCGATGACGTCGTCGGACGGCGCCACCGCCGACCGCATGCCGGGGGAGACGCGCCGCCTGTATTCGATCGGCGTTGGTGGCAACCCCTCGTATGACGCGCCGCGCATGCGCTACTCGTTCGCCAGCTACACGCGCCCCGGCGAGCTGCATGACTACGATCCGGACACCGGCGAGGACCGTCTGCTCAAACGCGCCACCGTGCTGGGTGGTTTCGATCCGCGCGACTACATGGAACGCCGGGTGTGGGTCACCGCGCGCGACGGCGAACGCATTCCTGTTTCCCTCGTCTGGCACCGCGATTGCCCGGCGCAGGATTCGCCGATGTTCATTACCGGATATGGTGCATACGAGATTTCCTCCGATCCGGGGTTCTCGGTCTCTCGTCTGAGCATGTTGGATCGCGGTGTGCTGTACGCCGTGCCGCATATTCGTGGCGGCGGCGAAATGGGACGCGCCTGGTACGAGCAGGGGCACCTGCTCAACAAGAAGCATTCGTTTGAGGATTTCATCGACGCCACGCGCGCGCTGCAACGCGCCGGAGAACGGCCCGGCGGTGCAGGTGAAGTTTGTGGATGCGGGTAAGCCGCTGCGTACGGTGGCGAACGGCGGCTCGGCGGGCGGCCTATTGATGGGGGCGGTCGCCAACATGGCTCCGGAATGCTATGCGGGCGTGGAGGCGGATGTGCCGTTCGTGGACGCGCTGACCTCGATCCTTGATCCTTCGCTGCCGCTGACCGTCACCGAATGGGACGAGTGGGGCGATCCGCTGCACGACGCGGATGTGTACGCGTATATGAAGTCGTACACGCCATACGAGAATGCGCCAGATAGTGAAAATGACGAAAGAACTGCCGTTTTTCCGAAAATTTTCATTACCACATCCATGAACGACACCCGCGTGCTGTATGTGGAGCCAATGAAATGGCTGGCCCGGCTGCAGCATGCCGGTGTGGACGCCGTGGCGAAGATTGAGGTTGAGGCTGGTCATGGGGGTACGTCTGGAAGGTACAAGCAGTGGGAGGAGATCTCCTATGAGAATGCTTGGTGTCTTTCGATGATGGGTATCACGCATTGATCCGGTTTGTGGGACCTTTCATGTTCGGATGAGGTCGGTTTCGGAACGGTCTGTTGTTATGTGACGGGGTGCACCGTATGGCGCACCCCGTTTTGCAAACGCTTCCATTTGCAGTTTGTTTCATGAAACATTGAAACAGGTCGGGTGATTGTTTTCGGCGTTTCTTGCAGAATCCTCCGATTTAGGGGTGTTCCGTCAAACGTTTTTTTCAACTTTTGACGGCATGTTAAACCTTTTATAAGGTCATGCTTGCACCCGTTTTCAGAGTGTTTCATTGTCTGTGCGGGGTGGTCTCGTAAGGTCCAGAGAAATAGTAGGTTTACGGGTAAAACCGACTAGATTGCATTGCGACCAGGGGGAAGAATGGCAGGCATGCATAAAGCCGTAAGTGAGCGGCATGGAATGACAACGATTGCCGCGTTGGTGGCAATCGTTGCGATGATCTTCGCAAGTGTGATCGCAGCGCCGCAACGCGCGTATGCTGAGGAATACAATATCAGCGATCTCGGTTGGGTTGACAAGGACGACACCTCCTTCGAAATCAGTTCCGACGGAGGCAAGACGTGGAAGCCGTACATTTCCGGCATGCAAGTCAACTACGGTGATCAGATCCGCACCGAACTGCATTGGAAAGTGCCGAACGACGTCAAAATCAACGAGGGCGACACCTTCGTCTACGACCTTCCCGGCAATCTGGAATACAAATCGAACGAGAAATACCCGATCTACAACGGTGGCGACGTGGTCGGCTACTACACCATCGACGGCGACAAAATGGTGGCCACCTACACCCGCGGCGAATCGGCGGGGTCCAACATCGAAGCGTTCGTGACCACTGACGGAACCATCACCTCGAACAAAACCGGTGGTTCGGCTGGCGGCGATACCAGCTTTACCTTCCCCGGATATGGCACCATCACCGTGAACGTGGAGGGCAAACACAGCGTCAACGTGGTCAAACGCCCGGCAATCTCCACTTCCGACGCATCCACCTACGATTTCGTTTTGGAAGTGACCTCTACAGGCACGAACACCGGCGTGACCATAGACGACACCATGGGCGGCCTGCTGACCTTCGTGGACGGATCCGTGCACATCTACACCGACGCCGACTGCAAGAACGAATACACGGGCGCATGGCAATCCTCCAAAACCGACGACCATAATTTCAACGTCACCATCGGCTCCATGGGCGACGGTGAGAAACTATACGTGCGCTACTCGGTGAACGCCGACAAAGACAGCGTCATCAAGGCATGCCGCGAGGCCGGCAATTGCAGCAATGCCACCGAAAACAAAAACAAGGTGACCTATTCCAGCAACGAAGACGTCAACAAGAAGGAAACCAGCAACTCCATCTGGTTCAACTACAGCGACTGGTATGTGAACAAAAGCGCAACCGCAGCAAAAGACGAAAATGGCACGCAAGGCTTCACTTGGAACATCACCATCGGCGCTGGCGAAGGCCAATCCGTCGACGGAGCCACCGTCAAAGATCTGATCGACAAGAACAACCTCAAGGAACCGACCGGAGATCTGGTGCTCAGCTGCTACAACAGCGGCGACTGGAAATCCGTGTGTCCGACCGGCTCGCCCGGCGCATATACGGACGACGACCCGTACAATCCGCAGCATTACATCAAACTTAGCTGGAGCGATCTCGTAGCAGGCACCGTGACCCTGCCCTCCGGCGGCTACGACCATTTCCAAATCCAGTATTGGACCGAAGCGAAAAACGTGCCGGTCGAAGGAAGCGGCGAACACCAGAAATACAAGAACGAAGTCACCGTAAAACCTCAGGATGGAACCGGCAAAACAGCCACGGCCGAACCTCAACTCGGCACGGACGCGGTCGAACTGAAGAAAACATGCACGTCGCCGGCATCCGAAGCGAAGAACCTGACGTGGGTGACCAGCATGAAAGCCTTGGAAGACCTCACCAACGCCGAACTGACCGACAAGCTGGATGTGGACGACAGCGGCAAGGATCTGGGATCCAAGCAAACCTTGGTGAAAGACAGCATTAAAGTGTACACCGACGCCGCCCTGACGCAGCAATACGCGGGCGGATACACGACAGAGGCCACCGATAGGGGATTCACCATCGTGTTCGCATCATTGCCCAAAGGCACTACGGTGTACGTGCAATACCAGTCCACCGTCAACGACGGTGTGACCGACGAAACCGTGTGGAACCGAGCTTCGGCATTGAACAAAACCTCCACGGCGAAACACCAGCATCGCGGCGACGTGCTCGGCAAGGAAGACGCCAACCAGTATTGGGACCAATACGGGTACGGCTACACCGCCAACTCCAAAGGCGTGATCCGCTGGCGCATCAAAGTGCATGACGTGATGTCGGACGCCGAAAACATCGTGGTGACCGATACGTTGCCCGTCCACACGCGGTACGACGCGAAATCGTTGAAGATCTTCGACGCTTCCAGCACCACAAAAATGCTGTCCGGAGTGAGCGCCAAAGACAACGGCGACGGCACGGTGACCTTCACCATAGCCAAGGGTACCCCGGCGTTCAGCCAGGCGAAGACCTCGGCTGGTGTGCTCATCGTGTATGAGACGAGCATCGACCCGATCACCGCACCTGATTGGGGAAATTACGAGAACAAGGCGCACATCGACATTGATGGCAGCGCCGGAGGCGACGCTTCCGCCACAGTGGGCGCGAGCAAGCCGAAACTTCTTGACAAAAACGGCAAATACGATGCCACGACCGCGCCGAACGTGAACTACACGGTCAAAGTCAACCCGAATGCGGACACGCTTAACAAAGGCAACAACCTCACTCTGACCGACACCATGGGTCAGGCACTCGACCTCAACGCCAACAGCGTGTCGATCATGGACTCCGACAATGGAACCGCCATCAACGGTGCAACATGGTCATACAATCCGCAGACCCGCGAACTAGTGTTCTCCATTCCCGACGCCCGTGCATGCACCATCACCTACACGGCCGCGGTGCAGCTCAAACCAGGCGAAAGCTTCGGATCGCTGGGCGGCAACAAAATCGTGCTCGCCGGGTATGAGAACAACGGCGGAACCTCGCAGAACACAATCACCGGAACCGTGCAGCAGAGCAAAGGCGGCATGAAATACGACCAGAGCACACTGCAGATCTACAAGTACGCGGATGGCGATCTCGGCAAGCCGGCGGGCAGCGCCACCTTCAAAGTGGAAAGCGTCACCGGATGCAACTTCGTGTCGTCTACGGCCGATGCCGACGGCACCTGCAATGGTACGGTTGGCAAAGAAATCACCAAGCAGCTGACCACAGGAGCATCCAACGGACTGTCCGACCGACTGCAGCTGGACTACGACACCGTATATAAGGTCACCGAGCTGACAGGTCCGGACGGCAAAGTGCCCGGCAGCACTGATTCGCAATACGAGAAATCCGCTCCGCTCTATGTGATATTCCCCGGACATGACGCGCAGACCGCTGCCGGTGCATACGACGGACGATACGACAACAAAACCGTTACCGTAGACGGGCAAAGCGGCAAATTGATCGTCGCCGTAGCCAAAGACAGCGACGGCAAGACGACCACATTGGGCAACTACCGTTGGAACTGCAGCAACGACCACAAAACGAAGTTCAAGGTGCAATTCACAAAGGTGGATGCGGCGAATGCCGGTGTACCCGTCGACGGTGCCACCATGCAGCTGACTCGTGTCGGATCGTCGCAGGTGGAATCCGATTGGACATGGACCACCTCCGGCAGCGAGACGAAAACGCTCGAACTCCTGCCCGGACGGTACAAGCTGACCGAAGCCAACGCACCGGACGGATACCAAGTCATGGATCCGATCATCATTCTGGTCGGCGAAGACGGCACCATCACCGTCGACGGCAAAAATGTGACCGATAGCGACGGCATCGGTCACGTGCAGGCGGAGGACGCACCGAAAACCACGTCGTTGACTGTTACGAAAACATGGAACGACAATAACAACCAGGACGGCAAACGCGCATCCGTCACCTTCGATTTGTACCGCAAGACCGACGGCGATGCCGATTATACGAAAGTCGACGGGCAAAGCCGCATACTCAATCCCGACAAGAGCGATAACGTGCAATGGATGGGACTGCCGGTGAAAGTCGACGGCAAAACCGCGGCCTACAAGGCCGTCGAAACCACGACGCACGGGTACAACTCGCGATGCGCTGACGTGCAATACAACACCGACGGTTCGGCTGCCACCGAACAATGCACCAACACGCACACGCCCGAAACCACGTCGATCGGCGTTGAAAAAGCATGGGACGACGCCGACAACCAGGACCAGAAGCGCCCTGACAGCGTAACCGTGCATCTGTTGAAAAACGGAGAGGAAACCGATCAAAGCGTGACGCTCAATGCGGTTGGAAACTGGCGGAACGACAGCGCGTTCACCAATCTGCCCGTCTACGAGGATGGCAAGAAGATCGTGTATACCATACGCGAAGATACGGTGAGCGGCTACACCACGCACATCACCGGCTCGCAAACCCAAGGTTTCGCCATCACCAACACGCACCACCCCGAAAACGAGGAGGTGTGGTTCTCCAAGCAGGACCTCAAGGGTACGGAGATCGCAGGTGCCACCATGCGCCTCACCGGTACGCTGAATGATGGCACCGAATTCGAAACGCAGACCTGGGTAAGTGAGCGGGATAAGTCGAAGAGCATCAAGCTCAAGCCCGGCACCTACACCTTGACCGAAACCAAGGCGCCGGATGGTTATCTGGTAGCGGATCCGGTCGAATTCAAAGTCGTGAGCGACGCCGTCACCGGCAAGCTCAGCGTGCAGATCAAGCAAACCGATGGCACATATGCCGACGTGCAGGACAATACCATCGTGATGACCGACCAGTACCGGACGCATCAGGTGACCGTCAATAAAAACAGTCTCACCAGTGGCATCACCAATATCGACGGCGCGCAGATGAGCATCACCGGCACCACCTTGGATGGCAAGGCGATCGACGAGATCACCTGGACCAGCAAAGGCGGCGAACCCGGCGAACTCACCCTGCTACCCGGCACCTACACCCTGCGTGAAAAGGTGGCGCCGGACGGCTATGAAACCGCGGATGACATCGTATTCAGCGTCGGGCTCGACGGCAGCGTGACCATCGACGGTAAGAAGCAGGATTCCAATACCGTCGTCATGAAAGACAAGCCGGGCAAAAGCGGCATCCTGTTCTCCAAAACCAAGGTCGGCGGCGGTGCCGAGCTGGCTGGAGCGGAATTCTCCATAACCGGCAAAACTTTCGAAGGCAAGACGATCGACGAGATCACCTGGACCAGCGGCGGCGGACTGCCGAAACAATTCCAGCTGCAGGACGGCGTCTACAAGCTCACCGAAACCAAGGCGCCGGTCGGGTATGAAAAGGCGAACGCGGTCAACTTCACCATTTCCCGCGGCGAAGCATACGTGGACGGCAAGCTGGTGGATGGCAACACCATCCGCGTCGAGGATCGCGTGGATACGACCATGGTGCGCGTGCGCAAAATCTGGTCCGACCATAACTATTCGGAGCGTCCGACATCGGTGACATTCCACCTGCTGCGCAACTCCAAGCAGCTGCAAGATGCGAAGTACACGCGGACGTTGGACAACAAGAACACCAGCGACTGGACGTACACGTGGACCGATCTGCCCCGATATGATGCGGACGGCAACAGGTACAACTACACGGTTGACGAGGAACTGACCCAAGAGCTCACAGGTAAGGAATACCGCGTTTCCGTGATCAAACGTCCGTACATCGATGGCGCCGAATTCACGGTATTGAACATTCGGGAGCCGGAAACGGCAAGCATCACGGTGAACAAAACGTGGAACGATCAGGATGACAACGATGGCAAACGGCCGAAGACGCTGACCTTCCATATTTGGGGAACCAGCAAACAGCCGAAGAGCGGCAGTACCGACGAAACGGAAGACGTGACCGAACAATTGGTGGTGCAAACCGTGCGAACCAACGGCAGCAACACGCAATCGTGGACGTTCGAAGGTCTTCCCAAGCAGAACCTGTACAACAATCCGTACACGTATACGGTAACCGAGGAATCCGTAGATGGCTATACGGCAAGCGACGTGACGCTCGCCGGCGGTACGGAAACACGCTGTGCGGTGACGAGCACGGTCAAATCCTGCGCGTTCGATGTGACCAACACGCATACGCCCGAAACCACGACATTGAGCGTGGACAAGACGTGGGATGACACTGATGCGCCCAGCAATGTGAAACGGCCGGGCGACAAGGCCACGATCTGGGTGCTTTCCAGCGTGTGGACCGATGCGAAGAACCAGACGCTGCCCGGATGGCCCTCACCGCAACACAACAGCGAGTGCAAGAACACCGGCGCGACGGATGGCACGAATCCATGGGGTGTGAGCTGCATGGTGCTGACCTCGGAGAACGCCAAAGCGACGCAGGCCACCACGGCCAACGTCAACGGGGCTGACGGAACAAGCGAAGCGACCACTTCGCAAGAGGTGAGCGCGAACACGTGGACCTACACCTTCACGAACCTGCCCAAATACTACAAGGGCAAGGAAATTCAGTATTCGGTGACCGAAGAGGCCGTGAAGAACTACACGCCGACGCTCACCGGAGGCAAAGTCGCTGCGGCTGACGGCGCCGAGGGCAAGGCCAACGAGTCGGGCGAATCCGACAAGGCGGATGAAACAAGCGAAAGCGGTCAGAATGCGGAATCCTGGGCGTACACGCTGACCAACACCTACACGCCGGGGCATACCAGCCACAGCGTGCATAAAGTGTGGAAGGACTACGGCGACAGCAGCAAACGTCCGAAAGCGGTATATGCGACGTTGTATGCGAACGGCCAATCCACCGGCAAGACGGTGGCGTTGAGCGACGGCAACAACTGGCAATACACGTTCACCGACCTAGATGAAAACAAGGTGTACACGGTGAAGGAAACCAACGAAAAGGGCGAAGCGATCAGCGGAGTGGACGGCTACTGCCAGCCGGTCATCAGCGATGACCGAAAAACCGGAATCTCCACCATCACCAACACCATCTCCATCGTGCTTCCCTCCACGGGCGGGCAACGATGGTGCTACGGCACACTTCTCGCGGTAGTGGCGCTCGGCATGATCGGCATGGGCTACGGCATCGCCAAACGTAACAAGACCAACAAGGAAGGAGACGCGCGATGAGGCGTCACGGAGCGAAACAGGGGAATCGGATGGATTACCGCATGGCCCGTCACGCGGCTGCACGACATACCGGCATGCGTTCGGTGCGCCGCATCGCGGCCGCGGCACTTGGCCTGGCGCTTTCCCTCGCGGGGCTCAGCGCGCAATCGGTGGCTTTTGGCAATGACGATCCGACCAATCCGGCAGCCACTGACGTGACCATGATCGCATTCCAGCAATCATGGAAGACGATTGGCGACGAATGCACGAAAACCTATGGTCCGGAAGGCGTGAAATACGTGCAGGTCTCCCCGCCGCAGGAATCCATCCAAGGCACGCAATGGTGGACCGTCTACCAGCCGGTCAGCTACAAACTCGACTCGCGTTTCGGTACGGAAGACGAGTTCAAAACCATGATCAGCCAATGCGACGCGGCTGGCGTGCAAATCGTGGCCGACATGGTGCTCAACCACACCACCGGACATGACGTGTCATGGGTTGACGACCAGTATGGCGTGGCCGGAACCGAATACAACGGATCATACGGACGATACCCGGGAATCGGCATCTACCAGTATGAGGAAAGCGGCAACAACCACCAATACGGCCTTCCCAGCGGCGACTTCCACACCTGCAAGTCGAACGTGTCAGACAACATCTCCGACTACACCAACGCCGACGAAGTGTGGAACTGCCGACTGTCGACCATGTGGGACATCAACACCGGCAGCGACCGCGTGCAAAACATCCAAGCCGAATACTTGGCGCACCTATGGGAAGACGGCGTACGCGGATTCCGCATCGACTCCGCAAAACATATGGATCCCAACGACATCGCATCCATCAAACGCAAGTTCATGACCAAAGCGGGCATTACGGACGAACAAAGCTTCCCATGGTCGCAGGAAGTCATCTACCATAATGGAGAATCCGAAAAATTCGCGCCGGAACGATACGAAAAGAACGGACAGGTCACCGAATTCTCGTACGCGTACTCATTGTTGAAGGATTTCAACGGATCCATCACCAATTTGAAGAACATCACCAGCGATCTGCTCGACGACGCCGATAATGCCACCGTATTCGTGTCCAACTGGGATACCGCACGCGGTTCGGAAACGCTCAAACCCGTTTCCGGCGCCCGATACGAGCTCGCCAACGCGTTCATGCTCGGGTACGACTACGGGCATCCGAAGATCCTTTCAGACTACGCATTCAATGAAAGCACCCAATATGATGACGGCGTCAAGGATTCGACTGACACCACCGTGCCGAAAATCAGCATGGACGACGTGTGCTCCACGCAAAAGGACCCAACGCAGATGGAGTATGGCGATTGGAACTGCCAACAGCGGTGGACGTCAATCCGAGGCATGATCAAATTCCATAATGCCGTGAACGGCACCAGCGTAAGCAACTGGCAGGAATCCGGATCCAACGACATCGCCTTCGAAAGGGTTGACGCCAACGGGAAAAGCAAGGGTCTGCTCGCATTGAACAACACCCTGCAGGAGCATGACGTCGACTATACGACATCGTTGCCGGACGGGGAATACTGCAACGTGTACGCTTCCCGCACCTGCTCGCAAACCGTGACCGTCAGCGGCGGTCACGCCAAAGCGACCATCGGCAAACGAAGCGCCATTGCCATCTATGCCGGTGCGGTCAAGGGCGCGTGGACGGAAACCACGGAACCTAGCGGCACCTACGCTCCGCAATACAAGGATTCGCCGAACAGTTCGCTGATAGGTGACAAAACCCTCACCATCTACTACAAGCCCGACGAATCGTGGGACGGGCAGGTGTATGTGCGTTACACGTCCGACAACGGCAGCGGTAGCATTGCGATGAGCGCGGTCGATGTAGCCGATTCCACGAATGCGGCAGGCTGGTATAAGGCCGATCTGCCGGAAGGGGCCAACCTAAGCGCGGTGAAATACCATTTCGCATCCACACAATCCGGGGAATCTGACTCCACGGACTGGAACGGGGGCAAGCGGGGAACGGAATATACGGCACAGGTCGGCGCCACTATGATCAACGTCAGCGGGCACCGGCAGCAGACGGGCGTGCCCTACACGCGCAACCATGCGGCGAAAACCAAAGTGACCGTCAACTTCCGTTCCGTCTCCGGCGTCGGTGAGAACGCATCCGGCGTGAAGGTGTGGAACGGCGACGACATGGAAAGCGCCACGTATATTCCATTCGAAAGCACGCCAACGCAATACGGCAGGAAAGCCAGCGGCGAACTGGACGGCGATCTGGCAACAGTGCATTTCAGAATCGTGGATGGTGCCGATGCGACTGGAGCGTCCGCGGGAACCGTCGAACAATATGAGGCGAGCGTGTGGAAACTCGCCAAATTCGGTGACGCGCATGTGAGCGGTGCCATCGAAGCGTGGGTGGACGGCGCGCAACCCGATACCGCTTCCGACCGATCCTCGGAAAAAGCGTCTCCCTCGGCGACACCGCAGCCGAATGACATCAAAAATCCGAAAAACCTGACCATCAAACTGCATTATTACCGTCCCGACGGCAATTATCAGGAATACAGCATGGAATCCGACGCGTGGAAAGGCTGGGATCTGTGGTCTTGGTATGCGGAAAGCACCAGCGGCGAATCCCAGGAATTCACCTCCCATGACGAATTCGGCGAGGTCGCGGAATACACGCTGAGCCAGACAGCCAAAGGCGTGCGCAACCCATGGTTCATCATTCGCAACGGTGGCTCATCATGGACCGGCAAGGACTGCGACGACAACGATCGCGAGATTCCGGAATCCGTGATCAGCATGACCGCGGGAAACGTGGAAAACGGCGTCGCGGAATTCTGGATCGTCAGCGGGGATCCGACCGTGTACACGCATCCGGTGAACGTGGCCGGAATAACCTTCGACACCCAAGGCGGCAGCAGCGTTCCCGCACAGGCGGTCGCCATCGGAGGCACTGCGAGCGTTCCCGAAACGCCTACTCGCGACGGCTACGTGTTCTCGAAGTGGACCACGGACGTGGCCGGTGAACATGAGTATGATTTCGCCACCACGGTGAGCGCGCCGATAACGTTGTATGCGCAGTGGACGGAAGCGAAAACCGTGACCTTCGACGTCCAAGGCGGCAGCGAGATCGCCGCACAACAGGTGCAAACAGGGAAATCGGCCGTACGACCGGAAAATCCTGAGCGCGTGGGATACGCGTTCGCGGGATGGTATACTAGCGCCGACACTTCGGGTAGCGAATACGATTTCACGGCTGCGGTGAACGATGATGTGACCTTGTATGCGAAGTGGACGCCGAACATGTACGCCGTGACCTTCGACTCGCAAGGCGGCAGCGCGGTCGATGCGCAACAGGTTGCGTACGGTGGTTACGCGACGCAACCTGCCACACCGACCCGTGACGGATACACGTTCGTCGGCTGGACCACGGATGCGGCCGGCACCACGCCGTACGGTTTCGGCATGCCCGTCACCGGCGGTATCACGCTGTATGCCAAGTGGGATGATGCGGGCGCGACGTACCATACCGTCACCATTCATTTGAATGACGGCGACGATTATTCGTCGGACCTGCCGCAGGATATGACGTTGTTCGTCAAGGAAGGGGAGAAGCTTACGATCCCCGATTCCGCTCCTTCCCGCGGTGGATATCGTTTCGCAGGATTGACCAGCGACGAACAGCGGAAGACGGACTATGATGCTGGCACCGCCGTAACCGCCGACATGACCTTGTATGCCAAGTGGGTCAAGACATGGACGGTCACCTTCGACACGGCCGGCGGCAGTGCCGTGAACAGCCAGACCGTGGACGATGGAGGAGTGGCCGTTGCGCCTGATCCGTCGCCGACACGCGACGACTGCCGGTTCACCGGCTGGCAGTATGACGGCAAAAGCTACGATTTCGGCTCGAAGGTGACCGGCGACATCACCCTGACCGCGCAGTGGGTGCGCACCGCGCACCAGTGGACCATAACCTTCGATCTGAACGGAGGGCATGCGCCCGCCGGCAAGGATGCGAAGACCCTGTACGCCGAGCGGAAAGTCTACGACGGTGATTCGCTGGTCTCGCCCACGGCGGACATCGCCAACGAGCCTCAGCTTGACGGCTACACCTTCGAAGGGTGGAGCACGGTGAAAGACGACGCGCTCGCAGTCAGCGTGGTCTCCTTTGATTCGTCCGGGAAATCGTTGATGCCCATCGATCGCGACGGCACGCTGTATGCGTTGTGGTCGCGGGAGAACAGGGTAGTGAAGCCGGAATCGTCCGGTTCGACGGGATCTTCGACGAGCTATTCCGGCGCGTATTCCGATTCCTACACGGGATTGAACGGGTTGGCAGCGTTCGATGCCATAGTGAGACAATCGGGCAAATTCTCGGGCACGAATTTCGGTTCCGTCGCCGAGGATTATGTGAAACCCAAGAGCGTTCGCTGAGTGTTGGAATCCAAGGGTGGGGTCGGCCTTCAGGTCGGCCCCCTTTTTCATGTACGGTGTATGGATTGTTGCGTCCGGATCATTGGATCGTTCGTTGTTCGTGGCGTTTGAAGCCGGGTGAAACCGTATTCGCACATGAACGCGGCAAGGAATGTCCACTAGTTGAGCGTTTTAAGTCCACGTGCTGATTCGTTGACTAGAGTCGCGTGCTATGAGTGATTCTGCAAAGAAGTACACCATCGCCGTCATTCCGGGCGATGGCATTGGCAAGGAAGTGACTCCGTGGGCCCAGAAGGCTCTGGAGAAGGCGGCCGAAGGCGTCGCCGAATTCGATTACGAGCATTTCGACCTCGGTGCCGAACGCTATCTGCGTGACGGCGCGATCCTCCCCGAGGAGGAAGAGGAGCGCATCAAGAAGACCGACGCCATCCTGCTGGGCGCCGTCGGCGATCCGCGCATCAAGGCGGGCATTCTGGAACGCGGCCTGCTGCTCAAGCTCCGCTTCGACCTGGACCAGTACGTGAACCTGCGTCCGTCCAAGCTGTACAAGGGTGTCACGTCGCCGCTCGCCAACCCGGGTGACATCGATTTCGTCGTGGTGCGTGAAGGCACCGAAGGCCTGTACTGCGGTGCCGGCGGAGCGGTCCGTCGTGGCACCCCGAACGAGGTGGCCACCGAAGTCTCCATCAACACCGCCTACGGCGTGGAGCGCGTGGTGCGTTACGCCTTCCAACTGGCCATGAAGCGCAGGAAGCACGTGACCCTCGTGCACAAGAAGAACGTGCTGGTCAACGCCGGCGACATGTGGCAGCGCATCGTCAACAAGGTGGCCGAGGAATACCCGGAGGTCACCCACGACTACCTGCACATCGACGCGACCACCATCTTCATGGTGTCCAACCCGTCCCGCTTCGACGTGATCCTGACCGACAACCTCTTCGGCGACATCATCACCGACGAGGCCGGTGCCGTGGTCGGTGGCGTCGGCTACTCCGCTTCGGGCTGCATCAACGCGTCCAACGAGTATCCGTCCATGTTCGAGCCGATCCACGGTTCCGCTCCGGACATCGCCGGCCAGAACAAGGCCAACCCGACCGCAGCCATCCTGTCCGCCGCCATGCTGCTGCGCCACCTCGGCTTCGACGATGCCGCGGCCAAGATCGATGCCGTCGTCGAAGCGGACATCGAAGAGCTTGGCTCCACCACGCGCACCACCGACGAGGTGGGACGCGACATCCTGGCCCGCATGTGATTGGCATTCGCTGACATTCCATTTGGATGTTCCATTTGGATGTTCCATTTGGTGAGACGCCCGCCGAAACAAGGTTTTCCTTGGAACGGTGGGCGTCTTCGCATAATCAGGGGATTTTTCAGGGGTTTTTCGGGGTTCGTGCCAGTGGTAAACGCCCGATGACGGGCAAACCTTGGGATATTGTTGAGGCATGAGTGATAACAACGCCGATTTCAATGGTGCCGGTCAAGTCAACAATCCAACGTCGGATAACGCAGCCCAGGCCGACTACAACCAACCGTACATTCCACAACAGAACGATGCGCAGATGAACCATCCGGAGTCGCAGCCGGAAACCCCCGCATACGATCAGAACTCCGCCGCATACACTCAGCCCGCTCAGCCGGCCGAGCCTGCCGTTCCGGCGTACGATCCGAACGCTTCCGCATACAGCCAGTATGGCCAGACCGCACAGTCGGCCCAGACCGCTCAGCCGTCATACGGTCAGCCGGCGACTCCGGCCCCGGCATACGGTACGGCTCCCGTCTATACCCAGCCGGCTCAGCCGGCCACGCCCGCTGCTCCGGTATATGATCCGAACGCCGCATCGTACAACCAGTACGGTCAGTATGGCCAGCCGTCCCAGCCTGCCCAATCTGCGCAGCCGTCGTACGGTCAGCCGGCAGCCCCGGCGTATGACCCCAACAACGCTTACGCCCAGCCGGATTACAACCAAGCGAACTACGGACAGCAGGGCTACGCGGCCCCGTCTTACAACCAATCCGCCTACACCCAGCCCGACTACGCGCAGCAGCCGGCATACGGCCAGCCCGTCGCACCGGCCGGATACGCCCAGAAGTCGAAACTGGCCGCCGGTCTGCTTGGCATCTTCCTGGGCTGCTTCGGCGTGCACAACTTCTACTTGGGCAACACCGGCAAGGCCGTGGCACAGCTGCTGCTGACCGTCATCGGCTGGATTCTCATCATCGGCCCAGCCGTCGCAGGCATCTGGGGACTGGTGGAAGGCATCCTGATTCTGTGCTCCCACTACGGCTCGCAATGGCACCGTGACGCTCAAGGCGTCGAACTGCAGGATTGATGACTCGAGGACTTTACAAACAGCCGGGCGGCAAACTCGTTGGAGTGACTGTCCGGCTTTCTCATGCCGATTCGGATTACGCCGATTCGGATTACGCCGATTCGGACTATATTGATTCGGCTCATACGAATGCCGTGAAAACGGTTCCATACGCTGGGCCGGCTGCATCATCGACTGTTATCGAATGCCATATCGACGGCGATTTCTTCCTCGACGGGGACGATGCCGGAACGCGGAATCTCTTGCATTCCATGGAATGCGCGCTGGAACAGTGCGCGGCCCATTGCCTCAGCGGTTCGATGGTTTCCGAACGTGACGTGACCGCCGCCGTCGAACGGACGATGCTGCACCATCCGGACGTGCGCATCGTCGGCATGGGCGCGCGTGGCATCGCCATCGCCTTTCAACGTGCGATTGACGGCATCGATGGCGCCGATGGCATTGCCGGTATCGGCGGTAATGATGTTACGAAAGTGGAACCACGCGACGACCTGCGCATTCGGCGGCATACCAGCCCAATGGAAACCGCAGAAACCGCGGAAATCGCAAAAAACATTGAAAACGCTGGAACCGCGGAAAGCGACGAAAACGCTGGAACCGTTGGAACCGGCGAAATCGCCGAAACCGGCAATTGGGCGGAATACGCGCGACGCTGGCACGCACTCAAACCGAACATCGTGCACGACGACCCCCGCAAACCGCAGGAACAAATGGACCTCGACGTCGAATGGGCACGCGAAGTGGCTGCCGGAACCCGCGAACCCACCCTGCGTTTCTGGGAATGGGCCGAGCCGGCCGTGGTCATCGGCAGATTCCAGTCGCTCGAAGACGAAGTCAACGTGCACACCGCGCAAGACGAAGGATTCCGCATAGTCCGCCGCTGCACCGGCGGGGGAGCGATGTTCATCGAACCAGGCAACACCATCACCTACTCGCTGTACGCGCCACTCGACTTCGCCCACGGCATGAGCGTCGAGGAATCCTACGAACTCTGCGACTACTGGCTCGTCGAAGCGTTACGCGCCCTCGGCCTCAACGTACGATTCGCCGGACTCAACGACATCGCCACACAATACGGCAAACTCGGCGGCGCCGCGCAACGCCGGTTCGCGCCCACCCACGGCGGACCCGGCGCGATTCTGCACCACGTCACGCTCGCCTACGACATCGACGCGGAAAAGATGACCCGCGTGTTGAACATCTCACGAGAGAAAATGTCCGACAAAGCGGTGAAATCAGCGGCAAAACATGTCGATCCCATGCGCTCTCAAACCGGCATGGGCCGAGACGAGGTAGTGGCGCGACTGGTCGACGCCGCCGTTCGAGTTACAATGTAGCCCGAATGGTCGATGGTGCCCGACTTAACGAGCGTTGGCATGGATGTCGACAACGGAAAACGCAGAAGCACGTCGGAACGGAGGCACGTCGATGGTCACCCCGAATGGAACCAACGGAATCAATGGTTTTGGTGGTTTCGACGATGAGCGTGAGACGTTGCTGCACACCGCGCTGTTCAAGCAGGTTTCGTCCGAAGAAGCCCGGGAACTGCTGCCGTATCTGCAGCATGCCGAATACGACAAGGGCGATTTCATCTTCCGCGAGGGAGACACCGACCATCGCATGTATCTGCTGGAGGAAGGCCGCGTCAAACTGACCAGACAATCCTCCGACAAGCGCGTGCAGCTGCTGAGCATCCACGCGTACGGCGAAGTGCTGGGCGAGATTCCGGTGTTCGATCCGCATGGCGGACCGCGTACCGCTTCGGCGGTGGCGATGACCAACGGCACGCGTGTGGTCTGGCTGGAACATGACGCGCTGTTCGACTGGCTCGACGAACATCCGCGCGTGGCCGTGGACATGCTGCAGGTATTGGCGCACCGCATGCGCAGCAACAACGAACGCATATGCGATCTGGTGTTCATGGACGTTCCCGGACGACTCGCCAAAACACTGCTCAATCTGGCATCACGATTCGGCGAACCGGTCGAAGCCGGCCTGAAGGTGCCGCACGATCTGACACAGGAGGAGATGGCGCAGCTCGTCGGATCCTCACGCGAAACGGTGAACAAGGCGTTGATGGATTTCGCTAACCGCGGATGGATCGCCAGGGAAGGCCGGTCCATCATCATCTACCAGCCGGGCATGCTGATTCGCCGATCAAGACGATGACATTCGGCTGGTTTTCGGCTGATTTCCAACTTTTCCTAAGAAATTGTCTGTTTTGTGAGAAACCCGTGACGGCTTCCGGCACATGCGTTGGCGGGCATGTGTTTAGTAGACCCGCCACTTTAGAATGGGCGTCATGCCCAAGAAGAAGACCCTTACCGTTCAACGTGTGCTCGCATTGGTAATCGCATACATCACGTTATGCGTGGGCGGCGGCGTTGTGACGAGTATTTTCTTTATGCCCGCTGTGTTCGCCGCCAATAACGCGGCCAAAGCCGTCATTCCGTCCCTTGCGGTCGAAGGCATCGATTTCGATGTGACCTCGCTTCCGCAACGCTCGACGATGTATTTCAACGACGGCAAGACCGCTTTCGCGGAATTCTATACGCAGAACCGCGAGGTCGTGCCGCTGAAGAAAATCTCCAAAGCCATGCAGCAGGCCGTCGTGGCCCGTGAAGACAAGCGCTTCTTCGAACATACCGGCGTGGACGTGCAGGGCGTGTTCCGAGCGTTCTTCCAAACCTATGTCAGAGGCGGCGACCAGCAGGGCGGTTCCACGCTGACGCAGCAGTACGTCAAGAACGTGCTGTCCACCCAAGCCCGTGAAGACGACGATCCGATCGCCGAATACCATGCGACGGAAGACACCGTGGCACGCAAGCTACGCGAGATGCTGATCTCGGTGCAGATCGAAAAGAAATACTCCAAAGCCGAGATTCTGCAGGGCTACCTCAACATCGCGCAGTTCGGCCGCAACAACCTGTGCGGCGTGGAAATGGCCGCCAAACGCTACTTCAATGTCTCCGCTTCGGAACTGAACGTGACCCAGGCGGCGACCATCGCGGCAATCACCAAGAATCCGCAGAACTTCGATCCTTCCGTGGAAGCCAACCAGAAGGAAGCCGAACACCAGCGCAACATCGTGCTGCAGCTGATGCACGACCAGGGCTACATCACCTCCGAAAAGGAATTCAAAGACGCCATCAACACGCCGTTGAAGGACACGCTGAACCTGCAGGACGTGAGCTCCGGATGCCAGTCGGCCATTGAAAACACCGGCTTCTTCTGCTCGTACGTGGTCAACCAGATCCTGAAGAACAAGGCGTTCGGCAAGGACGACGAGGCTCGCGAGAAGCTGCTGAAGGAAGGCGGTCTGAAGATCGTCACCACGCTCGACCGCAACGCCAACAACGCGGCCATGCAGGCGGCGAACAGCACCGTGCCGGCCACAGACCCGTCCGGATTCGAAGTGATGATAGCGGCCGTGAAGCCGGGCACCGGCGAAATCCTGTCGTTCGGCATCAACCGAACCTACGATGCCACGGATGACGCCCGAACGGATGAGACCAAGACCTCCATGAACTACATGGTCGATCAGGAGGACGGCGGCGGTATGGGCTTCAACGTCGGCTCCACCTGGAAGCCCATCAACATGGTGGCGTGGATGCAGAAAGGCCACTCCATCAACGAGTCGCTCGTCACATCCACCGTCTACGACACGTCGAAGTTCAACTGCAACGGCTACGGTTTCGTCGGCCCGTGGAGGGTGCAGAATTCCGGCGGCGGCACCACCTCTCCGGAAAGCCCGCTGCAGGGTCTGATCAAGTCGCACAACACCACGCAGGCCTCGATGGCGTCGAACATCGGTCTGTGCGCGATCGCCGACGCGGCCAAGGAGATGGGCTACCACAACGCCATCTCCAACGCGTCCGACATCTACTCCGCTAACTCGTTCCAGCCGCCAATGACCATCGGTACGGTGCAGGCGTCGCCGTTGACCATGGCCAACGTGTACGCCACCATGGGCGCCAACGGCGTGGAATGCACTCCGATCGCCATCACCAAGGTGACCGACCGCAGCGGCAGCAAGGTGAAAGTGCCGTCCGCGAACTGCCATCAGGCCATCGACCCGGACATCGCGCAGACCGTGTCCTACGCGCTGAACCAAGGTGTCGTGCAGCCTGGCGGCGAAGCGTCGACCACGCAGCTTGACAACAATCGCAAGACCTTCGCCAAGACCGGTACCAACGAGAACACGGTGATGACCACCGCAGGTTTCGTGCCGAACCAGGTCGCGGCGTTCGTCGCGGTCGCCGACGCGCAGGACCCGATCAACAACACCTTCGACAACAAGACCATCAACGGCGTGTACCGCCCGTCTTGGTACGGCATGTACATCGCAACGCCGGCGTGGAAGCAGTTCATGAACACGTATCTTGCCGCCATCAACGCGCCGATTGACAACGATTACGGAAAGGGTGCCGACAAGTACACGGTTTCGAAGGGCGCCACCAGAACATACAACCAGTACCAATACCAGCGCCAGCAGAACAGTCAGCAGCAAAGCCAGCAGCAGACCAACCAAGGCCAGCAGCAGCAATCGCAGCAACAGCCTGCTGAGCAGCAAAGTGACCAGCAGCATCAATAGTTGCGATTGTCGGCTATTCATGCCGACTGCCCGCATTGACTGACCGCACTGACTGCCCACGTCACCGGAGCGTAAATCGCATGGCAAAGTGAACAGTCCATGAACGCCCGCCCCAACCGGCGGGCGTTCTGCTTACAATGCAATCGGTACCATGCCCGTCGCGTGGGAACGCGGTGCGGATATCGACGATTCAGGCGATACCAACGATTCATAAGAGAGATGACAATGAGCGAAGACAAGAAGAACGGCAAGCAGAACAAGACGGTCAAACCGTTCGATCCGATGACGTTGCGTGGCGTCACCGTGCGCAACCGCATCTGGCTGCCGCCAATGGACACGTATTCCGCATTGGCGCAGGACGGCAAGCCCACGCCATTCCACTACCAGCATTACGTTTCGCGTGCGATGGGCGGCTTCGGCATGATCATCATGGAAGCGACCGCCGTCGCGCCGGAAGGCCGCATTTCGCCGTGCGATCTGGGATTGTGGGATGACGGACAGATGGACGCATGGCGTTGGATCGTGGCCGACGCGAAGGCAGCGGGTGCCACGATGGCGGTGCAGCTCAACCACGCCGGACGCAAGGGTTCCACCGGCTGCCACGCGATCGGTTTCGATGGACAGAGCGTGCCGGAAGAGCAAGGCGGATGGCGGACGGTTTGCCCAAGCGCCAACGCATACGGTTCCCTGGCTTGTCCGCGCGCGCTGAGCGTCGATGAGATCCACACCATCGTGGACCAGTTCCGCGACGCCGCCTGGCGTGCCATGAACATCGGCTTCGACGCGGTGGAAGTCCATGCCGCGCACGGCTACCTGCTGTCGCAGTTCCTCGACCCGCTCATCAACGAGCGTGACGACGAGCACGGCGGATCGTTCGACAATCGCGTCCGCATGCTGGTCGAAGTCGTGGATGCGATTCGTTCCGTCGTGCCCGACACCATGCCGGTGCTGGTGCGCGTCTCCGCCACCGATTGGGCCGCAGGCGGTTGGGACCTTGACCAGACCGTCGAACTGGCTAAGATTCTGAAGGCCCACGGCGTGGACCTGATCGACGTGTCCACCGGCGGATTGATTCCCGACGTGACCATTCCGGTGAAGCCCGACTACCAAGTGCCGTTCGCCGAACAGGTGCGCAGTCGCGCGGGCATTCCCACCACCGCAGTCGGGCTCATCACCAAGCCGAAGCAGGCGAAGAAGATTCTGAAGTCGGGCGCCGCCGACGCCGTGGAAATCGGCCGCGCCGCCCTGCGCGACCCGTATTGGCCGCTCCGTGCCGCCCACAAACTGGACGTGCCGGTCGAGGAAGCCCCCTACCAGCC
>ENA-OOXE01000861-OOXE01000861.1-human-gut-metagenome-genome-assembly--contig:-NODE-861-length-20846-cov-2.441537_pt1 | contig 20846 bp, 20 predicted proteins | sample MGYA00241585_ERZ501339 | MGnify/ENA primary metagenome ERZ501339 (study PRJEB25962, sample SAMEA1972463) | human gut metagenome | biome: human gut; feature: human-associated habitat; material: faeces...
ATTTATCTATAATCTAGCAACCGGTACTGGATATAGCGTATTAGATATAATAAATACCTTTGAAAAGGTGAATAATGTTAAAGTAAATTATAAAATAGTAAACAGACGTCCAGGAGATATCGCTGCTTGTTATTCAGATCCAACAAAGGCTAAGGAAGAATTAGGCTTTGTTGCCACAAAAACTCTTGAAGATATGTGTCGTGACCTTTGGAATTATGAAAAAAATAATTAAGAGTTCTAGCCTATGTTAGAACTTTTAATTTTGCTATTTTTATGTTTTAAAGAAAGTGAATTATTGCAAATTCCCTTAGAAAAACACAATCAAAAGAAAAAAATTAAGCCTAATTTTACCAAATCTTAGATTTCTCTTTTTTTCAATTTTTTGTTATATCCATTTCAAGGAGAAAAATATATGCAAGAAAAAAATTTTATACATGTAAGTATGATCGAGCCTTTAAAGAGGTTTTCATGAAAGAAGATAATAAAGATATACTTACTAATTTATTAGAAGAAATATTGGAAGTAAAAATAAGTAATATTGAATTTTTAAATGTAGAGCGCAATAGTGACAATATAAAACTAAGAAGAAAAATATTTGATCTTAACTTAAATACTAACATAGGAAAAATTCAATTAGAAGTAAATGCCTATTATAAAAGTTATACTAGGATAAGAAATATGGCTTATATTTGTGATACTTACTCACATTACGTTTTAGAAGGAAATGACTATAATATTGATACTCAAATTATTCAAATAAATTTTAACTATGGTTTTAGTTTTAAAAGTAATAGGTTATGCCATATATATAAGATAAAAGATCAAGATAACAATCTATTAGTAAAAAACTTTACAGTATATGAGTTCGATATGGATAAATATAAAAGCCTATGGTACAATAAAAATATAAAAGAGATAGAGAAAAATAAGTATATAATTATGTTGGACCTTAACCCAGAAGAGCTAAAATCTCTATCAAATAAAGATAGGATGGTGAATAAATATATGTCTGAACTTAAAAGAATAAATGAAAATCCAAAATTTAGAGAATATATGAGTGCAGAAGAGGATAACCGTAAAATTGAAAATACATTACGCCGTGAAGCTATTGAAGAAGGTTTTCAAGAAGGCCTTGAAGAAGGAATTGAGCAAGGAATTGAGCAAGGAAAAGAAAAAGCCAAAATAGAGGTTGCCAAATCCATGCTAGAAAATAAAATTGATCCAAAGATAATAAAGAATTGCACAGGATTATCAATAGAAGAAATAAATAATTTGTAGTTTTTTAGCACTCATAATTGACAAGTGCTAAAAGTAGTGCTACTATTTAATTGTTAGAGTTATCTAACAATTTTTTAAGAAAGAGATGAAATTTGTGAAGAAAAAACAATTTAAAGCAGAATCTAAAAAATTACTAGATATGATGATTAATTCAATTTATACTAACAAAGAAATATTCTTAAGAGAATTAATATCAAACGCTAGCGATGCTATTGATAAACTATATTATAAGTCATTAACTGATAAGAATATCAAAGTAAAAAAAGAAGATTTAGAGATTCGTATAAACTTAGATAAAGAAAATAGAACCTTAACTATTACTGATAATGGTATTGGTATGAATGAAGAAGAACTTGAGAATAATTTAGGTACAATTGCCAAAAGTGGTTCTGAATTATTTAAAGAAAATAATGATAAAAAGAAAGATATTGATATCATAGGACAATTTGGTGTAGGATTCTATTCTGCCTTTATGGTAAGTGATAAAGTTGTAGTACATAGTAAAAGTATAGAAAGTCCTAAGGCCTATACTTGGACATCAACTGGCGCTGATGGTTACAGTATTACAGAATCAGACAAGAAAGATAACGGAACAGAAGTAATTTTATATTTGAAGGAAAGCAACGAAGATGTTAGCTATGAAGAATTCCTAGAAGAATATACTATTAAAAATTTAGTCAAAAAATACTCTGATTATATCCATTACCCAATTAAGATGATGGAAGAAAAGAAAATCAAGAAAGAAGATAGTGACAAAGAAGAAACGATAAAAGAAGATGTTACTCTTAACAGTATGATTCCACTTTGGAAAAAACAAAAGAAGGATGTTACAGAAGAAGAGTATAATGACTTTTATACCGATAAATTTTATGATTATGAAAAGCCACTACGTGTAGTAAGAAGTGAAGTAGAGGGAAGATGCAGTTACACAAGTCTTTTATTTATCCCATCTCATGCTCCATTTGACTATTATAGTAAAGATTATGAAAAGGGACTTCAACTATATTCAAAAGGTGTCATGATTATGGATAAATGTAGTGAGTTACTTCCAGATTACTTTAGCTTTGTAAAAGGTTTAGTTGATAGCGAAGATATATCTTTAAATATCTCAAGAGAAACACTACAAGAAAATTATCAAATAGAGTTAATTGCAAAAAGTCTTGAAACAAAAATTAGAAAAGAACTAGAAAATATGCTAAAAGAGGATCGAAAAGATTATGAAAAATTCTTCAAAGACTTTGGAATGCAATTAAAATATGGAATTTATAGTAGTTATGGCATGAAAAAAGATATCTTACAAGATCTCCTACTATATACATCATCAAAAGAGAAAAAATTAGTAACCTTAAAAGAATATGTTGCTAACATGAAAGAAGACCAAAAAAACATTTATTATGCTTGTGGTGAAAGTATTGATAAAATAGATTTACTTCCACAAGTAGAATCTGTAAAAGATAAAGATTATGAAATCCTATATCTAACAGATTATATGGATGAATTTGTAATTAAATCACTTCAGGAATATGAAGGTAAAAAGTTTATTAACGTTGCTGATGAAAAGATGGATTTAGATACAGAAGAGGAAAAAGAATCATTACAAAAAGCCAATGAGAGTAATAAAGACATGTTTACAAAAATGAAAGAGTACTTATCAGATAAAGTATCAAATGTCCAATTTACACATAGATTAAAAAACCATCCAGTATGTTTAACTACTAAAGGTGAAGTATCAGTAGAAATGGAAAAAGTATTAAATGCTATGCCAAATAATCAAAATATCAAGGCTAATGTTGTTATGGAAATAAATGAGAGTCACGAAATTAGTAAGAAACTTGAGAAATTATATAAAGCAAAAGATTATGAAACATTAGAAAAATATACTAAAATATTATATGCTCAAGCAAGACTTATTGAAGGTTTAAGCATTGAAAATCCAACGGAGATTAGTAATTTAGTCTGTGAAGTATTGACAAAATAATATTTAGAAAGCAGGGCATAATTAATTATATGACCTGTTTTTTATGTATCAAAAAAAATTATTCAAATAAAAGATAACTAAAATTAAAAAAGCTTTCTCAAAGAAGTTAATAAAAATTTGATTTTTATTAATTTGATTTGGTATAATACAGTAAGAGGTGATATAGTGGCAAAGATAGAATTTACACCAAAAGGTGTATGCTCATCAAAGATTATTGTAAGTTGTGATGAGAATGATGTAATAAAAGATGTAAAATTTATTGGCGGTTGTCCAGGTAATACTATGGGAGTTTCTATATTATGCAAAGGAAAAACTATAGATGAAGTAATAAATAAATTGGAAGGTATTGATTGTAGGAATAGAAAGACATCATGCCCTGATCAATTAGCTCAGGCTTTAAAAGAGTTAAAAAAAGAAAAAGTAAAGTAAGGAGTATATATGAAAAAATTTTTAGACGAGTTTAAACAGTTTATATCAAAAGGAAATGTAGTAGACTTAGCTGTAGGTGTTATTATAGGTGGAGCTTTTAGTAAAATAGTTTCTAGTTTAGTAGATAACATCATAATGCCTATTATAGGAGTTATTTTAGGTGGTGTTGATTTTTCTGGACTATCAATTACATTCCATGGAGCTTCTATAAAATATGGTTTATTCATTCAAAATGTAGTGGATTTTCTAATTGTTGCTTTTTGTATATTTACAGTAATTAAAATTCTAAATTCATTTGATAAAAAGATCAAAAGTAAAATAGAAAAAGAACAAAAAGAGCAAGAAGAAAAAGAACCAGAAATGACAAAGGAAGAACGTTTATTAACAGAAATTAGAGATTTATTAAAGAAACAATCAAAGGAAGATAAAAAAACAAAATAATAGCATAATAAAGTAAGGAGCTAGGATAAGATGAACGAAGAAATAACAAGATTAACAAAAATGAATCAAAATATAAATAGTAATGGAGAACAAAATACATATGATATAAAAAGCAAACGTATTAGTATTTTAGACACTTATGGTGAAAACTTTATAAAAAAAGAATTCATCACTAATCCAGCTATAGGAAGAGAAAAGGAATTGAAGGAGTTAATGCTTATCCTACTTACTCCAGATAAATCAGCCATTTTAACTGGTAAGCCTGGTGTCGGAAAAACTTCTATAGTTGAAGGACTTGCATACTTAATTCAAAAAAGACAAGTTCCTAATCAATTACTAAATTATCAAATAATAAAAGTTAATACTTCTGCCTTACTTGGTATAGATCCCGTAACAGGTGAATCAAAGATTCAAAACTTAATAGAAGAGTTGAAAAACTATGAACATTTAATTTTATTTATAGATGAAATACATACCTTAATGGGTTCAAAAGGAGAAGCCCTAGACTTTGCCAATATGTTTAAACCGGGTCTTGATAGAGGTGATATAAAAGTTATTGGTGCTACAACAACTGAAGAATATGAAAGATATATCTTAAGAGATAAAGCCTTTGTTAGACGTTTTCAAAAAGTAATTGTTGAAGAACCAACCAGGGAACAAAATATCCAAATATGTTTAGGAACACTTCCGAAAATAGAAAAAAGGACAGGGGCAGAGATGATGTATTCCAACTTTGTGAAACAAACAATGATGGAATTTCTAACCGATATCACTAGTGAATATAAAAGAGTATATGAAATAGGTTCTAGATATCCCGATGTAACTCTAACCTTAATTCAAGATGCCTTCAGTTACGCTATGTTTGATAACCGTAAATATGTAAATGTCCTAGATTTTAGAAAAGCAATTGAAAACTGTAAAAATATATATCCAGATGTTATTACTAAATCGTTGCCAATCTTTGATGAAACCTTTAGAGGAGAAATTGAAGATGCTAGATTAAACATGATTAATTAGAGCTAGAAATAGTTCTTTTTTTTTATAGATTTTTCTTGACAAAATTCGACAAAAAGCATATACTATACTGGTATACCAAATTGGTATATCTGTATAGAGGTGACTGATATGGAAAAAAAAGAAGTTGTAATAAATACAGCCCGTGAATTATTTACAAAGTATGGTTACAAAAAAGTATCTATGGATGAGATAGCAAGAACCTCTAACGTAACTAAGAAAACAATTTATTCTTACTTTAAAGATAAAGATGAATTGTTTAGATATTTTATTGAAGAAGAACTTATCAATATGAAACAAAAAATAGAAAAGAAAATAAATAATGAAAGTTTTAACGATAAAGTATCAACTATTATGTTAGAAATCTTAAATCTCAGAAAAAATAGTGCTTTATTAGAATCTATTATTAAAGATTGTAACACATCAAGTAATAATGCTATGCAAAATATGTCATTTTCAAATTATTATGACTCAGAGATAATTAATTATCTTGAAACAAAAATAAATGAGGAAATAGATCAAAAAAACATCAAAAAATGTAATGCTCATTTAACAGCTTTTATTATCTATAAAGTTTGTTTATCAATCTTATTTGAATATGATGAGCCAATAGATGAGAAAACAATTACTAAAGAAATTACCACAATCTTAAAAGATGGTCTATTTAATTAGGAGGGGATATCGTGAAAGAAAAAAAGTTTTTTAATTATGTTATTATAGCGGCAGTTTTAATTATACCGTTCATGTACAGTTTCTTTTACTTAAAAGCCTATTGGAATCCATATGGTGAAGGAAACATTGATAACATACCAGTTGCCATTGTTAATAACGATGAGGGTGATAACGGAGAAAAAGTTATTACTAATATCAAAAACTCTAAAAAATTAAAGATAAGTACAGTTAGTGATGAAAAGGCATCAGATGGTCTTTATAATAAAAAGTATTACGCAGTAATTACTATTCCAAAAGATTTTTCTGAAAGTATGGAAAGTGCATCTACCACAAACAAAAAACACGCAACTATTACATATGCACCAAACCAGAAATCTAATTATCTAGCTAGTCAAATTATCAATAATGTAGTAAGTGCTGTAGAAAAAAATCTTGATAATACTGTAAATTCTACTATTGTAGACAGCCTAGCTTCTACAATAAAAGATGTACCATCAAAATTAGAAACTATTTCAAATGGCTTTGAACAATTAGAAGAAGGTACTACAAAACTTCAAGATGGAAGTAATAGTTTAGCTAATGGTACTAATAGTTTAAAATCAAACTATGAAGAGTTTAATACAGGTATCAAAAATATCAAAGGTGGTATAGAAACTTTAAATAGTAGTACTGCTAATTTTTCAAGTTTAAGTTCCGGATTAAATGAATTAGTAACAGGAGCTGCCAACTTAAAAGCTGGTAATGATCAATTTAGTACTGGTTTTAATGCTTATGTTTCAGGAGTAAATACTGCCTTAAACTACACAGATAGCTTAGTAACATTAATTAATGCAAGTATCTGTCCAAAAGTTCAAAATAACACAGCAACTAAAGAAGAAATCAAAATGTGTGCAATCGCTCAAGGAATGTCAACACCATCTGAAAAAACAGGTAACACAACAACGATTAATTATTTAAAAATAAGTGGTCAAAAACTACAAAACGCTAATACAAGCGTATCAGCTGGAATAAATGAATTAAATAACAAAGTAACACCATTATTATCAGTTAATGATAAAATAAAACAGTTACAAGGTGGAGTTAATACCTTATTAAATGGCGCTAACACACTATATGATTCATCACTTCAGATAAGAAATGGTATTGCAACCTTAAATGATGGAGCAACAACCCTAAATGCTGGTATTAAAACTTTAAATAGCAGTGTCAAAGGTGCTAAAGAAGAATTAAATACAAATATTACAACAACAAAAGAAGAAGTTAAAAAAGTAGATAACCTATCTGACTACAGTAAAGAACCAGTAACAGTAAAAACAAAAGCTGTAAATGAAATATCAAGTTATGGTACAGCATTCTCACCATTCTTTATATCTATAGCTTTATGGGTAGGATGTTTAATGATGTATATTGTTCTTTACTATGATAAAGAAGAAAGATTTAAAAAGCTAAGTATTAATAATAAAAACCGTCTTCAAAGAACATTATGCTACCATGGTCTTGCAACATTATCAGCAATCATTCTAGGAATTCTCCTTATGACTTTACTAGATTTTGAAATAACAAATATTTTCTTATATTTCATTTCAATTATTTTAGTAGCTAATACATTTATGGCAATTATTGAAACATTAATTATTAACTTCAAAGATATCGGTAAATTTATTGCTTTAATATTATTAGTATTACAATTAGCTGCAGCCGGTGGTACATTCCCAATTGAAACAGTAACAAAAGGATTTAGATTCTTAAACCCAATATTACCAATGACATATACTATAAATCTTTTAAGAGAAAGTCTTGTTACTATTGAAAAGAGTCTTTTAACAAAAAATATTTTAGTTGTAGTAGCAATCATGATTGTATTTATGACTATTAATATTATTGTTGATATTACTAAACAAAAAAAAGAAAGTAAATAGATCAAAAACTTCAGGAAATATTTCTTGAAGTTTTTTTGTTTCTAAAAAAAGATTTGTCACATCTCGTAATTTTTTGTATAATAATATTAATGAGATAGAAAATGAAAGGTTGTAATTCATCTTAAGCGCCTGAACTAAACAGTTGACGAGGATTGTAGTTATCGAATATTCGGCGGATGCTACAACGGATTGAAGGTTCGTTAGATATATTTAAAAAAGTAAAAACAATATTACAACAAAGAATATATCCACTTAATATTTTTTTATAGTGGAGGAATTTATTTATGTGTGGAATCACAGGTTATATAGGAAAGAAAAAAACAACAGAAGTTTTACTTAATGGGTTATATGCCCTTGAATATAGAGGATATGATTCAGCCGGAGTTGCGATATCCGATGGCAAAAATTTAGAAATTATTAAAAGCGTTGGAAGAGTAAAAGAACTTGAGGCAAAAATTAATAAAGAAGATAAGTTAAATAGTTTATATGGTATTGCTCATACTAGATGGGCAACCAATGGTGAAGCAAATCTTGTTAATGCTCATCCACATAAGGTAGGAAAAATTACCTTAGTTCATAATGGTATTATTGAAAATGCCGATACTTTAAAAGAAGAATTAGAACAAAAAGGCTACAAATTTAATAGTGATACAGATAGTGAAGTAGCCGCAGCTATGTTAGATTATAAATTAAAAGATAATGATATACTAACAGCTATCAAATTAACAACTGAAATACTTACCGGTAGTTATGCTTTTGGTATTATGGTTGAGGGTGATAATAGTCTATATGCATTAAGAAAAGATAGTCCATTATTAATTGGTATTGGAGATTGCGAAAACTTTTTAGCTAGTGATATTACAGCTATTATAAAATATACTAACAAATATATTTTATTAGATGTTGGAGATATCGCTGTTCTAACTAGTGATACTTGCAAAATTTATCATGATGGAAAACCTATCGAAAAAGAAATACTAATATCAGATAGTAAAGGTGTAGATAATAGTAAGAATGGTTATAAACATCATATGTTAAAAGAAATCATGGAAGAACCAGTAGTCTTAAATAATCTTATTGAAAGATATAAAAATGAAGCAAACAGAAGTGAACTTGATCTTTCAAAATATGAACAAATAGATATAGTAGCGTGTGGTTCAGCAATGTATGCTGGATTAGTTGGTCAAAATCTTTTTGAAGAATATGCCAATATAAAAGTAGATGTTTATCCAGCTAGTGAATATCGTTATAAGAAAAAACTTTATGGAAAAAATCCTTTAGTTATTTTGATATCACAATCAGGAGAAACAGCTGACACTATCGCCGCAATGCGTGAAGCTCATAAATTAGGAATTGAAACATTAGGTATTGTCAATAATCCAGATTCAACCATAGCAAGAGAATGTGATAGAAAAATACTAACTAATGCTGGTGTTGAAATAGCTGTTGCCACTACTAAAGCCTATATTTTACAAGTGTGTGTATTATCTTTAATGGCTCTAGAAACTGCTAAGGTAAAGAAACTAGTTCAAGGCGATGAAGATTATAAGGCATTTGAAAAGTTACCAGCTTTATTAAAAAGTGTATTAGATAATAATAGTTACTATGAAAAAGTGGCAGACTCAATTTATCAAAAAGAATCTTGTTTCTTTATTGGTAGAGGAATAGATTACGCCATTTGTATGGAAGGAAGTCTAAAATTAAAAGAAGTATCATATCTTCATAGTGAAGCATATCAAGCAGGAGAATTAAAACATGGTACTATCTCTTTAGTAGAAGAAAATATGCCTGTATTATGCGTTATCACTAATCAAGCCTTAAAAGATAAGAGTATTTCCAACTTAAAAGAAACAGAGGCAAGAGGAGCTTTCGGAATAGTTATAACTACTAAAGATTTAGATGATTTTGAAGATTATACTAAAATAGTTGTTCCAACAACATCTATGTTTACTCAAAGTATGTTAGTAGTACCAGCACTTCAACTTTTATCTTATTATGTAGCTCTAAAAAGAGGCTGTGATATAGATAAACCTAGAAATTTAGCTAAGTCAGTAACAGTAGAATAAGGGTTAAATTAATTAACCCTTTTCTTTAATTTAGAAGGGATTAATATGTTTAAAAAAAATGTTTATGAAGAGTACAACAAATTAATAGTTAATAATATCAAACTTCCATTAGAAGATAATGAAGTACCACAGGGAATTTGTAGAGTGAATAATACTATATTAGTATCATGTTATATGGATAACCATGAACAATCTAGAGTATTAATGTTAGACTTAGATGGAAGTAGAACCAAAACCATTATATTAAATAATAAAGCTCATGTTGGTGGAATTAGCTATGATCAAAAACATAATTTAATATTTATTTGTGATACTAAAGGGAAAATAAGTTCTTATCCTTATCATGAATTCATTAACGAAAATTATATTCATCAGAAAAAGTATGATGTCTCAGCAAATTCTCTTGGAGGAGATCTACTAATAGAAGACGGTAATTTAGTTTGTTCCTATCTTACCTGTTATGACCAAAAATTATATGTTGGCAGTTTCAATAAAACAAAAAATGGTTTAATTAAAGTTTATGATATCTTACGCAAGGAAGAGGGCATAACGCTAAAATATCTTTATGAATTTAAAGTTCCAAGAAAAATTCAAGGAATCACTTTTAGAAAGATAAATGATACCCCACATATGATTTTAAGTTCTTCTTATGGCAGAAAAAATAATAGTAAGGTTTTAATATTCCCGATTTCAAAAACCAATACTTATCTGAATCCTACTTATTCCTTTTGCTGTCCTCCCATGTTAGAACAAATATCTGTTGATAATAACAATGATATTCTCTTCCTTTTTGAAAGTTCTTCTTCTAAGTATAGAAAAACTGCCAAGACGGTTACAGATAAAGTAACTTTTATTAACTTAGAAAAACTAAAAAATTAAAAAAGTGCATAAAACATATTGCCAAAATACAACTTTATTGATAAAATAATTGTTGTATTTACATGGCGGTATTGGTGAAGTGGTTAACACGCTAGTTTGTGGCACTAGTATGCAAGGGTTCGATTCCCTTATACCGCCCCATTGTGAAATCTGCTCGAATTTTTCGAGTTATGATAAAAAGCTAATTCAAATTGGATTAGTTTTTTTGTGTTATTAAAAACTATCCCTTTAAACAGAAATGATGGAAACAATAGTAAAATTTGCTTACGCTATTAAAAGTAGATATTAGACGATTATTTGATGATTATAATTGCTTTAACAAAATAGCATAAATACTTTTAATAATTTTCCAATTATGGTATAACTAAAACAGATTATGTATCATTCAATAGAATGATATTTTTATGTTAGGAGAATGTTTATGAAAAATTCAACTATTAAACAGCACAAGCAAATTGGTAAGGAACTTATTCCACCGTTTATGCAGGAACCCATAGGTAGTGTTATACATTTGTGTTCTTGGCCTAAAGAAAGATTACCAGAATATGTATGGATTGGTTTATTACGTGATTCATGTATTAATAAAACTGATTTTTTTAATAAATTTTATTATTTAAAAGAATATATGCGTCAAACATTTAACGAACCTTGTGATAAATTTTCTTTAATTTTGAAATTAGATTCGACGAAAAAAAAAGAATTATATAATAAAATAAAAGAAATATTTGGTAATAATGTTTTAGATCCAATTATAGTAGTCTCAAACTTTGATAAGGAAACAAGAAAATCATTTATAGATAAATCTAAATCTAATAATCAAAGAATTGATAAGTTAGTAGATATTATTGAAAAAATGTATGATAAGCATAGCGATTTTGCTATGGATGTAAAATATAGTGCATTAATACTAAAAATTAATACAATTTATTTTCGAAAACAAGATATGATAATAAAAGATGCTATTCAAAAATATCCTTCAACTAAAGAAGATGATCCATTACTTGATACATATAAAATAAGTTTATCCAGTGTAGAAGAAATAGATTTTTTCGAAAGTAATTATGAATATTCAAAATATTTTTATGAGGAGATGTATTTAATGACTGATTGTAAACCTAAAATACTTATATATCCAGAAAATTCCAATAAGGAATTATTAATAAATAAAATCAAGGAATTAAAAAAATTAATATTGAAATCCGAAGAGATAAAAGCAGATGATAAAAGAGATGTGATTATAGGAAATATAACTTATGTTTATAAAATTATGAAGGAAATAATAGATAATGAATTATACACATCTATAACATCTAGATTGGTTTTAAGAACTATAGCAGAAATAATAATTAACATAAAGTTTTTGTGTTCCCAAGAAAAAAATAATCCCGATATATGGGAAGCATTTAAAGATTATGGCAGTTCAAAATATAAAATGATTTATAAAAGAATAGAAGAAGGTACTACATTAAGTGATAATTGTACTCATTTTGATGAAACAATATTAAAAATATTAGCTAATGAAACGAAAAGTGAAGAATTTTTAAAAGTAAGTTTTAAAGATTTTGCTGATAAAAATGTAAGACAAAGATTTATTGAAGTAGATGAAAAAGATTTATATGATACATATTATGATTATGATACTTGCTTTTCACATGGATATTGGGGAGCTATTAGAGAAAGTTCATTATTAATTTGTGATAATCCTGCTCATAATTATCATAGTGTTGCAGATACAGAATGTGAGCAAAAATTAGTTAATTGCTGTAATGATTTAATATTTTTGTTAGATAAAATAATATCAATTATGAATGATGAAATAGGTGTGAAATAATGATTGAAAATATAATTGCTTATCAAAGAGAATACTTTGAAATAATTAATGAGTTCAAAAAAAATGAAAATACATATGATGATTACTTATTGCTATTAGATAAAATAGAATTATTATTAAAGAGAAATAAAAAAACCATAACAAACTTTTTAAAATTAAATAATTCTGATTATTTATATTACGGCGGTGCAACATATTTTGATAATTATTCTATGGAAATAAATCCTGTTACTTTCTCTGGAAAAAAAATAATAATCTCAGAACCATTACTAAAATTATCCCCATTTCTAGAGCTAAATGATTTTTTTGATTTTGATAGAATTAAGGAAATTTTAGACAATTCAATAGACAATACTCTTAAACTAAAAGATAAAATGTTAGATGCAACAATTATATATATTAACCCCAATGATTACATTTTAGAAATTAAAGAGGATATTTATAAAACCGCTAGAGATATTACTATTCAATATATAAATGAAAATTTAGAAACAGACTACAATGATGTTGATGATTTTGTTCATGACAATAATGGATTATCATTTAAAGAATTAGATGAAAAATATCCAAAACTAAATAATATTCTCTTTACAGTAGATTCAACCCTTAAAATGTCATTAAAAGAAAAAATTATCCAAGGATACATAGATTGTGGTATAGATAAAGAAAAAATAAAAGATATGAGTGCTATTGAACAAGTAATATTTACGTTTATTGGTTTATTTGGACAAGCATTTGAATTAAAAACAATATCAATCATATTAAAATGTCCATTATATATAACTCGACCAAATGTAATCATGTACTTAAATTGTTTTATTTATGTTGATAATGATGACAAAGAAAGAATATCAGAAAGTAATGTATTATTTGCACTTTATCAAGTTTTAAAAAGTAAAAATCCAGAACAAATTAAATATTGTGGTGATTATAAGAAAATAGTAGAATCTTTATCTAAAAAATATAATTCAATAGATGATTATGTTAATGAATTAAAAAAGATAGTTGATTAATGAAAAAATATGTTATAATATTTATGGGAACTAGTTGTTTATCAATTATTCGCTTTAGGGTTTTAGATAACCCCTGTTTATCGCCTCATATTTTTGAAATATAATCAGACTTTAATAGTCTGATTTTTTCATATAAAAAAAGTTAATAATGAAACTAAAATAATTATTTATTTGATCTAATATTTGTAGAGTAAATTTAATTTTCTAGGAGATATTTTTATGAATATTGAAAAAATAAAAGAGGTTTAATCAGAATGTTATTCTAAAGATTTGTGTTATCCTAAATTTCAAAATGAATAGAATGAGAATAATAAATGTTTAGGGATGTGTGCAATAACAGTATTGATTATTTTGTAGAGATATTTATAAAACTCATATAGATGGAGTCAGTGATTATTTTAATTTAATAGAAGAAAAAATTATAGATTTAACAAAAAATCAATTTAACCATGAAATAGATTATCAGAATTATTAAATTATTAATAGTAAAAAAGTCTTAACTGATGATACTAAAAATTAGTATAATGTATTAAAAGAAAGATTAACAAATAAATTATTGAAATAAGTTAATAAATAAGTTTTTAATTGAATTATAGATGATAATTTGAAAGAAAATTTAGAAACATTTATGATAAAATGTAATAAGGTGATGAATTACATAAAGAAATAATATCAAAATATTATAGAAAATTATAATGATAAGAAGTTATATGTAAAGTGTAGCATTGTTCATATATCGACTAATGTTGATTATCAAAAACGAATAATAAAAAACAAAAGAGTTAACCCAAAAAGCTATTTATAAAAACTTGAAAAAAACATAATTTAAAAAAGGGAATAGATCCTTATAATGATATGTGCATAAATATGGTAATGGAACAGTTATAATAAAACTTTAGAAAAGATATTTTAATGTCATCAAAATATATAGAAATAATTCAGCATTCGTTTTAATATAAAGAAAGTTAACTTTGAATATTTTTATAATATTATTGATATGTTTTTAGAAGATATGAGTCAACAAATAATTTAAATATAATACTAGTCTCTAAAACACACTAATATTACCCAAAAATTTATTTGCACTATAAAATATGTTAAAATTAATTGGTGATTATATGTGTAATGAAATTATAAAAAGAGAAAATAAAAATTGGTCTGCGAAAGAAGATATAATTTTATTAAATAATTACAAACAACTGGGGTATAGTGAAGTAGCTAAACTAGTATCTAGAAGTTCATCATCATGTAGAACTAGGTTATATAGATTAAGAAAAAATAATAAAACACTTAAGTCCCAATATCAAATGTTTAATGAAAAGTGGACCGCGTCACAAGATGATTTTTTAAAAGCTAATTATCCTGATAAAGGAGCAGAATGGTGCAGCAAACACTTAAACCGTTCACCATCATCCTGCATTTCTAGAGCTGGAAAGTTAAAAATTAAAAGAAGTTACCGCTGGTCAAAAGATGAGGATGACATTATAAAAAAATATTATCCTCTGTATGGCATAAATAAAGTGAGCAAACTTTTGAATAGAAATAAAGGAACCTGTTTTCAAAGAGCACATGTACTTGGTGTTAAATATATAAACACTAGTAAATGGAGTGAATCAGAATTAAAATTTTTAAAAAAGTATTATCCTGAAAAAGGTGGGACATTTGTAGCAGAAAAATTAAATAGAAGTTATGTTGCTTGCCACTCTAAAGCTGCCGTATTAAAATTAAAAACAATACCAAAGTGGAGTGAAAATGATAAAAAATTCTTAAAAAAATATTATCCTAAATATGGTGCCACATGGTGTGCTGAAAAATTAAATAAAACACCAAGAAAATGTATAACATATGCCTCTAAGCATAAAATTCGCTATATCAATAAAGCCTTATGGACGGAAGAAGAAATTGCCATTCTAAAAAAATACTATCCCATTATCGGAAAATTTGTTAGTGAAATTATTAAGACTAAGAACGAAAAGGCATGTTCTCAAAAAGCCACTAGGTTAAAAATAACTTATACTAAAGATGATAGCTCAGCCGTAGAAAAAATCAAGTCCTATCTCAATAGTCAAAAAATAGTTTATAGGCAGGAAGTAGGATTAGAAGGATGTGTTGACAAAAATCCATTATTATTTGATTTTGCAATATATGAAGATAACAACTTAAAAAAGCTAATTGGTATAATAGAATATGATGGTTCACAACACTTTTTACCTACAACACTTTACAGCGATAAAAAAATTAATGCGAAAGAGGTTTTAGAAAGAACACAAAGACATGACCAAATAAAAAATAGGTATTGCCAGAAAAATAAAATTCCAATGCTTAGAATAAAGTACTGCCAAAATAATATCGAAAAATTAGTTGCTGAGTTTTTAAAACATAGAGAAAAATATATAGAATGGTATAATCAAGAGTATTCATTTGAAAAATATTATTCTGAAATAGAAGATGAAGAACTAAAAAAATATTTTATCCACTTTTCAAAATATAAAAACAAAGGTACAAAAAATATTAATCCTAATTTTTGTATAAGCAAATGGTCACAAGAAGATGACTTATTTTTAGAAAAATACTATCCTGATAATGGTAGTGCCTGGGTTTCGAAAAGACTCCATAAAACACAGCAGGCCTGTATAAGTCATGCTAATAAATTAGGCATTGTAAGAAGTAATCACTGGAAAAGAGAAGAAGATGCATTTGTTTTAAAATATTATTTGTCTAAAGGACCTCTATGGATCTCTAAAAAATTAAAACGAACTAAAAATTCTATTGAACATCGGGCTCATAGATTAGGAGCAGAAAAAAGAATTAAATATTGGACCAAAGAAGAAGATCAAATTCTTCTTTCAAATTGGAATATAAAAAGTGAGAAAGAACTATCTGAAATAATTGGTAGAACAAAGATGTCAATCGGTAATAGAAAAAAGATTTTAAGAAAATATAGAACCAAAGAGCAAGTAGTTGAACTGAATTAACTATTATAATATAATAAAATATAAGTTTACGATTCTTAAAAAAGAAATAAATTATATAATATAATGGGAGAAAAAATATGTTAAAAAAAATAAAACACCAAAATAATAAAAAGTTAATTGCTATTTTAATTTGCCTATTTCTAGCTATTACTTCCTTTTGTATTTATATTTCTTTCATTGAAGATGAAGAGAAAAAAGAAAAGCCAATTAATTATAATGATCTAATCGCAACAAATTCAGACAAGAAAAATATGTATGTATCAATAGAAATTGCTGATATTCCATATCAAATAGCACAAAGAGAAGTTAACTATACATATATAAAATACTATATCTTATATGACAAATCCAACTATATGTATGTTGCAAAGTTAACAGATGAAACATATAAAAAAATAAAGACGGCCTATGAAAAAGATAAAACTAATTTTTCTTACACTTTAACAGGATACATTTACAATACCCCAAGTGATTTAAAAAAGCTTATAATAGATGAATTTAATAAAAATACCTCTAATAAAATAACAAAAGATAATTATTCAAACTACTTTGGATCTACTTATTTTGATGATACATATACAAAATTTACTACCGGTATTGCCATTAGCTTAATTATTGTATTTTTAAGTATAGCATCAGCTATTGCCATATTTATTAACTGGTTAATTTGTGCTATAAACACTAAAAAGACATTATCCAAAATAGACTATGATGAAGTAGAGCGTGAATTGGCAAAAACTAGCATGAAAGAATATAAAAAAATAGGCCTATATTTAACCGATAAATATCTAATATCACTTTCTTTAGGATTACACATTTATAACTATAATGATATTTCTTGGATTTATATAGGAAATACTAGTACAAAGTTTGGAAACAAAGTATTTCTTAATATATTTATGAAAAATAAGAAGAAATTCAAAACAAAAAAGGTTGATTACGTGAAAGAAGAAATGCTAGAGGAGGCTTTACAAGAAATATCAACTAAAAATGCTAATATTTTATTAGGATATACCTATGAAAATATGACTAATTATAATAAAAGTAATTAATGGAGGATGTCATGGGAAGAACACGTTTAATAAAAAAATTAAAAAGCAAAGGAATTATATTCTTAATAGCGGGAATAATAATATCTTTAATTAGTACATTAATGTCAGTTGCCTTTATAATTGATGGCCCAAATCCTATATTAATAGCGTTTATTATTATGTTAATATGTGGGATTATCTTTATTTATAATGGTGTTGACTATTTAAAGAAGGAAAATTCAAAATTTATAAAGAAACACCCTGAAATACTTGAACTAGCCGATGATTTAGATATAAATAAAGTATATGAAGATAATTTTATTATCATATCAAATAAAGCTATATCACCCAAAAAAGATATAACAAAAGTTGCAGCACTAGATGATGTTTTAGGAATATATGAAAGTATTCAAAGAACAAATGGAATAGTTACAAGTCATATTATTCGACTAGAACTACGCGATGGAAGATGTGTTACTATTAATGTTTACGCCAAAAAAAGAGAAACTAAAGATAATCTAGTTTTAACAATTAGTAACTATTGCCATAATGCCAAAGTAGGATACTCTAATGAGACATTATCTTACATAAAAGAACAACGTAAAGAATATAAAGAAAAAAGAAATTAATACTATCAAAATTAATATCAAGAGGTAGAAAAATGAGTAATATTACAAGAAATGCCATTGTTAATTCCTTCAAATTAGTAGCGGCAAAAAAAGAAATAAAGGACATTACTATTCAAGAAATAACAGCTAATTGCGGTTTAAAAAGACAAACATTTTATAATTATTTTCAAGATAAATATGATCTTATTAAATGGATGTATTTAAATGAAGTAGTTTTAAAAATAGAACAAGATGATACATGGATAGAAAAGTATAAAGAGTTATTTAATTACTGCTTAACTAATAAGAATATGGTTTTAAATATTTATAACTGTGAAGCTCAAAATTATTTACTACATTTTATCACTCGTCATTCTAAACCAATAATTAAAAATGTTATAGACCAAAAAAGTTTAGAACTTAATATCGAAGAAGATGATAAAGAGTTCTTATGTTCATTTTATTCAGGTGCTTTAGGCTCTCTCATCATAAACTGGATAGAAAATGGAATGAAAGAGGATGTTAATAATATTATAAATAAAGTACAATTACTTTTAACAGGCAATATAAGTAACTATCTCAAATTGACAAAGAAAGACAAATGTCATTAATTTTGACATTTGCCTTTTTTTGCCTTTTACTATTAAAAGTTAGAATAATAAAATAATAATTGTAATACATAATACAAAGTATTACACATTTATGTATAATTTAAAATAAAAATACAATAATAAAAAAGAAAGGAAATTTATATGACAGAAAAAGAATTAAAAGAAAAGATAAATAAAATTAATGATGAATTGAATAATATAAATGAAAAACTAAAGGATTCAACAGATACCGCTATTATAAAAGGAATGTATGCTAAAGATGAGCTTGATGATAAAATAAAAGAAGCTCGTGAAAAGTTAAATGAAACAAAAACAACATTAAAAGAAAAACAAGCAAAGGGTAAAAAAACATTTACCAATTACTTAAATAAAATAGAAGAAAGTATTAATGAAGGAAGAGCTAAATTAGCCGATAAAAAAGAGGCTAGAGATAAAGCCAAATTAGAAAAATATATAGATGATAGATTAGAATATACATCTGACTGTATTGCCCTTGCTCTACTTGCAGCAGATGAAGCGAAACTTTCTTTTATAGAAGCTTTGGAAGCAGAAGCTGAATACGAAGAATTATATGACGAAGATTAACAGATTTAATATCTGTTTTTTTGTTGCATCAAAATAATTAAATGCTATACTTAATTTAGGAGAAAAATTATGAAAGTATTAACAATTAAAGAACCATGGGCAACCTTGATCATTGATGGTTATAAAAAATATGAATTTAGAAGTTGGAAAACAAAGTATCGTGGCAAAATATTAATTCACGCAGGTATGAGTCTTGAAAAAGACATGTTAAAAAGATTTAAAGACTACAACCTTGAATGTCGCTGCGGGGAAATAATAGGAGAAGCCGAATTAACCGATTGTATATTAGTAGATGAAGATTTTAATGAAAAATTACGTAATATTGATAAAATTGTGTATGGAAAGAGTAATCATGTAGAAAAGTATGCCTGGAAACTTGAAAATATCAAGAAATATAGACACCCCATAAAGATAAAAGGAAAGTTAGGTTTATGGAATTATGAAAAAAGTAATACCAATTAAAACTATATACAAGAATATAAAAATATGTTATAACTAAAATAGGAAAGGAGAGGTGTTTGTGTATTATAGTACAAGTTATTCTACATCAGGATTAGAAAATATTTCATCTGGTACAGTAATTGCAGCTTTAGCCGTTGCTATAGTTTCAATTATTGCTCAATGGAAAATATTTACTAAAGCAGGTAAACCAGGATGGGCAGCAATTATTCCATTCTACAATATGTATACATTATTTGAAGTTGCGGGAATGAATGGTTGGATGTTTTTGTTAATGTTAATTCCAATAGTTAACATTATCATAATGATTATGTTATATGTTAATCTAGCAAAATCATTTGGGAAATCAACTGGATTTGCCGTTGGATTAATATTCTTAAACTTTATCTTTATGTTAATCCTAGGATTCGGTTCTGACCAATATGTAGGAAACAAAAACGCATAAATAGGAAATAAGTAGAAACTCTAAGTGAGTTTCTTTTTAATAAACTATAAGATACAAACAAAAAGAAAAATGATATCACTATTTAAATACATTGAAAAATATGGAAACTTTAACTTTTATGAAAAGGAATTTACAGTAAGGGCTATGATGAAGTATCCACCTTTTGGAAAATTACTTTTAATAAATGGAACATCAAAAAAAGAAGAGTTATTAAAGAATTTTATGCACAAAATAACAATGATGATTAAACCCTTAGTTGAAAATTGCTTAGATATTGAAATTTTAGGGCCGATTCCCTGTATGATTTCTAAAGTAAAGGAAAATTATAGATGGCAAATTGTTATAAAAGGTGAATTTGATTCATATTTTTCAAAAAATATTAAGGAAATACTTTATGATGAGAACAAGAACGTATATAATGATATACGAATAAGTATGGATATTAATCCAAATAATTTATTCTAGGAGGGCATAAAAATGGCAATAAGAAATATTAGAACTATTGGTGACGATGTTTTAAGAAAAAAATGTAAAGAGGTAGTTGAAATAACAAATAGAGAACTTACTCTAATTGAAGATATGGTAGACACTATGTTTGAAGCTAACGGGGTT
>ENA-OOXE01000879-OOXE01000879.1-human-gut-metagenome-genome-assembly--contig:-NODE-879-length-20466-cov-3.036157_pt1 | contig 20466 bp, 14 predicted proteins | sample MGYA00241585_ERZ501339 | MGnify/ENA primary metagenome ERZ501339 (study PRJEB25962, sample SAMEA1972463) | human gut metagenome | biome: human gut; feature: human-associated habitat; material: faeces...
CACAGACTGTACAGTCAAGACAAATTTACCAGTCCGACTTGAATACAGTCAATGAAATGAGAATCCTAGCCACCTCAAGATTTTGAGGTTTAATTAAACGGGGAACGTCTTCTATTTTCTTACTAGTAAAACACTAGTAAAAATTCCGCAATATCATGACTATTAGACTGGCGGGTGCGCTGTGTCTGACGTTGACGATTTCTAATGTGCTCTTTGACTGCATGTGCAGAGGTTAGAAAAAAGGGCACAGGCACTATAAATAGCTCTATTTAAGAGATCACCCACGGGAAAGTACTATGTAACTATTTGTTAAGATAGTAATTACTACAAGGATAAACATCCCAAGACGTTTAAACACAAGGAAAATAAATGCAGTCGCTTGGACCCAGACCTTATCCGGGAGAGGACATTGCCACTACTCGCGGTTCTGATGAGTATTTAGAAAAAAACGGACTCGGCACTCGTGAAGCAGCCTGCCCCGGTAAACCAAGTCCAACCGGAAGCGTTAATGAGTTGCTAAAACAAGTGGCAACCGATAATAATGTTAGCAGCGATGAACTCATAGCTTTTTTAGGAAGTAAGAAAGAGCTCTGGGGCGGCGAAAACTTTGCACTACTGCTGGCTAAAAAACTCTATTCTCTTAACCAACGAGGAATCGAGCTTTCAAACAAAATAAAAACAGCCAAAGAGACTTTCGATAAAAAAATTCTTGACTCTCAAACCGAACTCGATAAAAAAATTCTTAGCTCTCAAGCCGAACTCAATAAAAAAATAGTGGAACTGGAAGATGCGTTTTCATCCACTAAAGAAAGCCAAGAAGAAGCAATCAAAGGTTTTGAAAGTTTTAAGACTTCCACTGAAGAAAAATTATCAAGGTTTGAAATCGGTATAAGTTCGGCTCACACAAAGGAAGTAATCCTTAGAAGAGAAACTTTCGAAAAAATTGATCAATTAAACGTAGACCTTACGGAGAGCTCTGGCAACCTTAGAAATAGCATAAATTACATCGAAGAAAAGGCCGATAAATCTCTAGAAAAAGTCGAGGAGCAGAGAAATAACTGCGACGCCCTCCGGGGTTCTCTTAGAAAAATGAGAGAAGAGTGCATAGAAGACATCGACCGCTTAAAAAACTCGGTAACTTTGTACGAGCGAAGTCTATCGGCAGACAAGCCGGGAATTACAGAGGAGGATAGAGAAATCTTCGGAGAAGAAATGTGCGACTTTGTTTTAAGAGCAACATCTCGCATCCAAGGCATCGACTCTTTAAAAAGCTCCCTTCAAAAAGAGCTTGATACCCTAAAATCCCAGACACGGGAGCATGCTCGCTATATTTCCTCGTTGGAAAATGCTAACGAGAAGCTTGAAACGACAATAAAGTCGCTCCAAGACCAAATTTCCGCACTTCAAAAAGAGCCGGTTAAACCGGAGGACGTAGAAGATAAAACCAATGCAGATGTAAAAAAAGAGAAATCTTCTAGGGTTTGGATAGCTCTTTTCTTTTGCGTTTTGGCGCTTTTCATTTTTATCGGACTTAGACTTAAAGAGGTACCTCCGCAACAAACAAGACCATTACCCGATCCTGCAAGAATACAGGTTTCAGCAAAAGAAGCCGCTCAAAGTAAAATAATTAGTACGTTTAACCTCCCTGTTAATTTTGATGGAGGATTGAGTTGGTACCGTTCGTATTTTTCTGACTACGACGATAAACAAATTATCAATTACTTAAAATACCAACAGCTTAAGAAAAAGCAAATATCCTCCAAAAGGCTCAATAAAAAACAAAAAGATTTAATAACGTATTTCTGCGAAGCCCCTCACTTTGAAGCACTGCTCACAAAAGGCTACCGCTTCCAGTGTGTCCTTGAAGATATGGAAAAGAAGATACTGCGCAGTTTTCCAATAACAAAACAAGATTGCCAATAATCTCGCTCTTCGCTATTCCTTCTCAGGGTAGTCATCGAGCTCATTTTTCTTTAATTACGTTTGGGGATTGTGTTTACACCTGTTGTTGGTCCGCTTCCTTTCTTACCTTAACTACCAAGGATGCTTTGAAAACTAGTGTTGTAAGAGATTTAAAGCAAGTTTCTTAGCAGTTTTTACTAGTGTTTTACTAGTAAAAAACAATCCTGAAGTGGTTCATTAGATTAGATGGGAAAACGCTCAATTCAAAGTTATTCTGTTTTCTCCAAAGCTGAAAATAAAAGTGCTTGGACCAAGCAAGGCCTGTCAGGATTTGAATGCTTGTGTGAGTCACAGCTATGTAATGAACAGATCCTCTAAGCTTTTCCTGTAACATCTTCTTAAGGTGTACATTACAAAAAAGAAGAATCTTTCCGGTCCGCCGGCGCACCAAAAAACGATTTAAAAATAAAACTTAACCCAAGGATTTTGGACAATCATGAGTAACTCTACAGACCTGCCGATAATGCTTAGGCTTTTGAAGTATTCGGATGCTCAGCCGGAAAAACAGAAGACAGTACAAAAGTATCTCAAGTCGGTTTTAGGCGTTCTTACTAACAAGAGATCTCGTATCAAGCCTCCGAAAGTAGTCACTAAGTCATTCGTCCAATCTCTATTTAATAGCAAGCCCTGTCCTCTAAACAACAAGAACGTTATAGAGGGAATCACAGACTTCCCCATTGACACAGATGATCAAACACTGGTCCGTCTCCACGAGCTCTCTTCCTGGATCAAAGAAAATGAAGACACGGAAGATTACGATTTTCTCGAGAGAAGAATTACCGAGGCAACAGATCTAGGAAAAGCGATCTTAGAAGAAAGTCACCTTGACGGTGAAGATTTTGCAAGACTAGCAATCGCTCTTATCTATAAGTTTTCCGACAGTGTTTTTCAGTTTTTACGCGATTTAAATAAGTGGGGACCGGAACTCGCGGAGCCGAATCTTTCGAAAGAGATAGCGCAAGCTGCTTTTAATGATGTTTGCAACGAGGTATTGGGAAGGATAAAACTATTAAAAAATAAGCCGTTAGAGAAAGAAGAGCCCGAAGCAGGACAGGCAGACTCTGAAGAGCTATCTTCTCAGCCAGAGAATCCGTCCGATATTCCGGAAGAAGATAAACCTTCAACACAATCTCCAAAGCAATCTCCAAAGCCTCGGAAAATTTCTAAGGATCCTGATCCAGAACTTCATTCTGAACAGGCTAAACAGCCGAAGAATCTTGAAGATGCCTTGGAAAGCTTAATAGAAACAGAAAAATTAGCTTCCTCTTCCAGTGAAGATCCGATTGGCGCAAAGCTTGAGGCCCTGCAGAAAAAGATCAGGGAGAGAGTCGACTTGGAAACAAAGGAAGCGGAGGAAACTGCTCTTAATTTAAATCATAAGCCAATGGTTACCGGGTTCCTGCGTTCATTTAACAATGGTTCCATGTTTAATTTCTATCCTTTGTGCCGTTGGGAGGACGGTCGCCCCCACCAGATTACAAACGCCAAAGAATTGTATCCGGAAAAAGGAAATCTACTTTTTACAGAGGTACTAAGACTCTCACGGAACCAACGTAACCAACTCAAAAACGGCATTCTTCTAAACGTAGAGTTCGAGGACTCGGAAAAGTTCGCGCACAGTTATAACAACCTTAGTCTCTACGCGTTGGATATTCTTTCTTTGTTCCGAGATGGAAAAGTTGAGCAAGCCGCCTTTGATGATCGTGACGACGGATATTGGAAGGCCTATTACATTGTGGAGCCTGCGTCACCAGAGAATATTTCTTTTGACGGTAAATCTATTTACGTAAGACTAGACGGCCTTACCACGGTTCGAGAGGAATTGACAGATACCGTACGAGGGCAGCTGGTAGTCGTCAAATACCAGGACAAGTTTTACGGTCCCTTCCCTCTAAGAGAAGACGGATCCAAGAGACTATACGTACAAACCTCTTCTCCGGGAGAAGTTCGCGGTATCACTAATTATTTCTGTCCCAGAGAAAATGAAGAAGCTGTCTTCCGGGTTCAGGATGTGAATTATCTTGTAGGTCTCAAATTCCTTTTTGTTAATCCTCTGCTGACGGAAAAAGGCGAAGTGGACATGATCTCCGATGAAGGCTTAATCCGAGAGGTTGGAAAAAAGCTTTCTGCCAATAACGAGCTAACAGAAAAGCTCGCTTTATGGCTGACCGATCATACCGACGACAAATTCTTCGAAACTAATCCCAACTTGAATCGGCAGAGAGTTTTGCGCTTGCTCGAATACTTCCGGCGCAATCTGTTGGAAGCAAAACATTTAGATCGGTTTGTGGAACTTTTAGATCAAACAGTATCTGCTGTTGCCAAAACTCGGCCTGATTTATTTGAGGAGATCTACGCTAAAGCGATGAAAGATCCTGATGCACTCCGTGCAATGCAACAACACAAAATGGCGCAGGAAAAATTAGAGGAGTTGCAGAAGAGCATCGCGTCATCCCAAAAGGAGCTAGATAATCTCGAGAAAAAGAAGAAAGATCGGCAGGCCGAACTTGAAAAAAGGGCACAAAAAACCAAACTTGACGAGGAGATTGCCGTTCGTCAACATCGCTTAAACATTCTCAAAGAATACGAAAACCTTGAACATGAGCTCGAAGAAAGAAAGGAGGAGCTCCGTGAAATAAAGGAAAAAGTTTCTTCAGCAAATAGCGAACTGAGCCGATTGAGTGATGAGAGAAAGGCTTTTAAGGATCAGCTCGACTCATTTGACCGGCAGATTCAAGCAACTGCTACGACCGTTGCAAATTTGGCGTTTGACGGAGAGGTCACTGCCAAAATCATGGAAGCTGCCAACCGATGGTCCGGGGCCAAAAATCGAGAAGCAGCAAAAGAGAAAGTTAACTTCTTGCGTTCTTTGAAGAAATCAGAGTTAGAGGGAGCGGATCTTCACAAGGAACTGATTTCGCGTTTGTCCCCGTTCAGAGAGTATGGAAACAACGAGTTCACCAATATATTCGTTTGTGTGGCTCAGAACTTCCTGACGGTGTTCTCCGGAGCGCCGGGATCCGGAAAAACTTCGATGTGTAACCTCTTGGCGGAAGCCTTAGGTTTAAACACTATTGCTGCAGAAAAAGGAGCAGGAGAACTTTGGCCCGGCAAGAGGAGACTTGCCAATCGTTATCTGCCGATTTCAGTAGAGAAGGGATGGACTTCTAAACGCGACCTGATCGGTTACTACAATCCCCTTACGCGCCGCTTTGAAAGTCAGGACCCCCACCGTTTTGAATGCTTCACTCAGCTGAACAATGAAGCGGAAGAGGGATTCTTCGAAGTTCCGTATCTTGTTCTGCTTGATGAGGCGAACCTGAGTCCGATGGAATACTACTTCGCCGATTTCATGAATATCTGCGACGAAAGAGATGAATTCAGCACCATCTCGCTTGGCAGTGATTTCACATACAGAATTCCGGACTCCTTGAGGTTTCTTGCAACAATCAACAACGACCATACGACGGAAAATCTTTCTCCGCGCCTGATCGATCGCGCTTGGATCATCACACTTCCGGAAACGGAAAAAATCATCGAACATCCACGGGCCAGCAGGGAAGACACCGTCACAAACGATTTGATTAACTGGAATTTATTCTTGGAAGCGTTTGGCAAGAAGCAGAATCAGCAAGTGTCCCAGGGTATTAAGAATCTTCTCAGTCAAATTAGAGGAAAATTTACAAGTCTTGGCGTGCAGCTTTCTCCGAGAACATTGTTTTCCATTGAGAACTACGTTGCGTCCGCATCCCGCTTTATGGAAGCTAACGAAACTCAGACTCCGGAGCTGGTTGCCTTTGACTATGCGGTGGCACAGAAATTATTGCCGACGATCAATGGAGTCGGAGACGCCTTTAAGGAGAACCTAGACGAACTTTATGAATGGCTGGATGAGACCAATTTGAAGAGATCTTCGAAGATTCTTCATTCCATTATCGAACAAGGTCAAAATCGCATGGACTATTTTGGATTCTTCTGATGACGGACTACAAGGCGTTTTCTATAACGTTAAAGGCCATTTCTCGAAGCGTCCAGAACCTTCCTAGGGAGAGTCGCGAGATCGCCCTTCAACTCTCTCCGGTAAGACCTGCTCTGGAAGACTGTCTGACAGATAACTTCGATGTTCCCTTGGTTTATGACGATGTATCTTATTCGGCAGAACTTAAGATCGACGGTTCATTCCAACATATTGAGTCGTTAAGGTTCTTTTTTGGAGATTTTGAGCCGCAGTGGAGCAGCCTTCCAGCAAAGTCCTCGATCCTGCATCTTTTTGACTCTAAGAACATCTTTTCCGGAAGTGTCGGATTGGTCTATTTCACCGTACATATCACAAACACTTCGGATGAAGAGGAGGTGTACTACTCAAACTATCTCTCTGTCTGTTTGAGAGACGGTCCGCAGAGTGAAAATGTTAAGGGGATGTGTGCGGAAATCGCCTCTCAAGAGGACTTGCTTTTTGATAAAAATACATCCCTTCTTGCCTCCGGACTAAGTGACGGAAAAGAGGAAAGTTATTCAACCATTTTTGATCACTACCTCTCCGTCATCGACTCGGCAATTAAAGTTTATTCATACAACGCTTCTTACTTCTCCTCGTACAGTCGTTCAAAACTCGTACTCCGAAGGACTGTGGGGAATTTTGAAAAGTTATGGAATGTTCGTGAGGAGACGCTTTCGTACATAGCGCAGCACCCTGAAGAGCTGGTTCCGACGAATGAACCGTCAGCAATTTCCTATGGGACATCCAAGTTTGCTCCTAATAAAACCTTGCTTTTCTCTCATGAGTTTGACAAGAACCTGTATGAGAACCGTGTGATTTTAGGATTCTTGGACCTTGCCATAAAAGAAACTCGGGCAGGTATCAAGGAACTGGATAAGAAGTTTTTGGACCTTTCATCTTTTTCCTCAGGAAGCAAGGGGTACACCAATTCCTCATTCCTTATGTTGGATCAAATCCGTAGGATCCTTAAAAAAATCCAGGATAACTTGCTCAGTCAGCAGGAAAAACTGAAACGCCTTCGTTACCAGTATGCTCAGTTTTTCCCTTTTGCCGGAGAAAAATTAACGAATCCGCCTAGGCCAACCGCGATTTTCAGACTGGTTCCTCAGTATCGTCAGGTTTACGACGTCATGGCACGCTGGTTTTCGGGAAGATTCGTTTTTCCTTTGCCGGAGTTTTTTACTTATGAACTGAGTAAATGCAGCCTGATCTATGAGCAGTATCTCCTGATACATCTTGTGCGCAGTATCGAGGAGGCTGGTTGGAGCATGACGGATAGAAAAACTATTGATTGGTCCGGCATGTACGAGGACCAGTTAGTTCCGGATCATCGCAATAAGATTTTTAATCATTTTCTATTCACTCGTGGGTATGACTTTCTCGAGCTCTTCTACGAACCGGTCATTAGCAGCTCTGAAATCGGCAATGAAGAGCTAGGCTTGAGAAGAAACTCTTCAATGACGGTCAGTGAAGAGTTGTCCGTTATTTCCAGAAAACACGGAACGGTTATCTATACACCTGATTTTGTACTCAAGAAGACGGTTGATGGGAAGAGCTCTTACCTTCTTTTGGATGCCAAGTTCTCGAGAATTGAAGACGTGTTAGAGAAAAAGCTGCTGCTAATGATTGTTAAATATATTCTCGGTGTCTCTCCGGTTCGTGAATCTGATCGGATAGAAGGCCTGATACTTCCTTGTGGGAAGCTTTCGTCACTAGCCAAAACGCCGAATTCACCTTTCTGGAATGTCTGTCCGGGAATATCTCCAGTATTTAGTCAGAACAGAATCAATGCAGTTCAGCTGCATGAATTTTCCGATGATGCAGAGTTTGTGAGAATGCTTGAAGCATTTTTATAGCTTATTTCAGCAAAGATCATCTTCTTTTTCCCGATATCCGAGATCTTCTTGCTTTTTTTATAAAGTTTTCGTACTGCTAAGATTATTGTCGCTTGGATACGTTAGCGTCGCGGGCGGCCGTAGTGACGCTTTCCGGATCGACTGAGCTTATCGGGCCTGTCAGCTCAGTTTCCAAGCTATCCTTAAAAACAATCCGTTGCCTTAATTTCCTTCCGCGATTCTTGAGAACGTTTAAAGCCTGTTAAATCCGCCGACAGTTACTCACAAAGCGATGGGGCAGTGAGGGTTGTACTGATTAATCAACGGGTAGTCTGAGAGATGACACATTGTGCGTCGGCGTCATTCTTAGCCTTATTAAGCCGTCCCCTTATCAGTTTATTAGCAACGCTAAGTTCATTCATAACTTGAACGGTGATGTGCCAGCTCTAATAACGAGATCGCTACGGCAGACGAACAGGGAACAGTAAAAATAAGATCAATTCATATACATATAATGAATATGCTTGACAGCAAAATTTGATTATTTTAATATGCGAATATATTCAGAATATGGATGCAATCATGAAAAAGATCTCGATGACACGTCATGCCGAAGTTCGCCAGCAACAGCGTTGTATTTCTGATTTACAAGTAGAGACGTTACTTAGGTTTGGAACAAAGAAAAGAGTAAAGGGTGAAGCCTTTGCTTGCTTCATTGAAAGAGCGACGCTAAGAGATTTGATCGCAAATATAAAAACAAAAATTAATCAAAATAAGAATAAAAATAGTGTATATAATATGAATAATTCAATGATCAAAGGTATCGATTTATTCATAAGTGAAATGTCGCAGCATTCCGAAAAGAAACTTTGTGCGTTACTAGACACTCTGACTCGCTTAGAAAATACGCGACTCATTATTCGCGACGGCACAGTTCTGACAGTAATGCACGGTTATAAGAAACTCAAAGCTATCCACTGAGGACAAAATGAAAGAAACGGATAACAAAGACGTTAAGTTCAAATGCACTTCTGAGAGCTCGCTACCGTTTGGTAAGTTAGAGGTAACGATTAAAGGCTCGGAATTTAAGAACTACGACCTCTCGATCGTTAAGTCAAAAGAAGACAAACGCTACAACCTCAAACTGTATGACACAGACATTGCTCTGTTGGATGAACTCAGCGCTGTGTCCGGGGTTTCCAGAAATACTTTGATTGCATTTGTGATGGACGAGGTATTGATGAACCTCTTGAGGGAGATCGAAGCAGCAGATACCGCGGTATTAATTGCGGGTGCAGCAGATGCTCTGGTTGGGGAAAAGGTTGCAGATCTCAATGTTCCCTGGGTGACTAAGTATTTCCAACATCGGGTGGATACTGCGTATGAAAACACTATGAATTACGGAGAACCGAACACTCCGGATTTCTCAGATGAAGAATTGGAACTCAGGAGCAATCTGGCGGCTGAAATGGAAAAAGCAATCGCCGCCGGAGACAAACACATGCAAGAGAAAATTCAGCAAGAAATTTATGAATGCAGCGGACACAGTGCTTCGTTTTTTGCCGTTAAGGAAAAATTGGCAGGGGATGCGAAATGAAATCACTATCTACTAAGAGTAACGGCCTTTTGGCCGACGCCGTTAATGACCTGACATTTTCTAAGTCAGAAAATAGTTTAGAGAGCGGATGCTCATACATAAATGTTCGTCCGACGGCTTACCAGTGCGCGATGATCGATACGATCACTAAATTAAAAGGGAAGAATCCCATGGCGCTGATACGCGATGATTTCAGCCGAGTTCTGGCAGAAATGGTGCTCCTGTCACCGTCTTTTATTCCTGCACTCCAAACGGTAATAGCAGAGAAAGGCGAGTCGGCGTTTAAGTCCGGCGCGATTAAAGTATTGGAAGAAAACGGGGTAATTAAAAAATGTTACCCGGATTTAGTCGATTCTCTGTGATCAAGAGAAACAAAGCCCTGGTAAGGGAGTTGAAATCAGAGCAATGAGAAAGAAATGAACCAAACTGCCCATAAGGATTCTGATTCCTTATGGGCGATGCGGAATAAGTAGAGTTACGCACCGCATCTATTAAGTCAGCAAATCCCATTGGAATAATTATGAAAACCATATTCTGGCTATCTGTTCTAGTTCTATTTATCCTGAAATCTCAGATCCTACAAAGTGCTAATTTCTCAGGGGCCTTGATTTACGATCACCTCGCAGAAGCTTTTGGAACGTGCCTTTCTCCGATCTTCTTCTATTATTTGGCAAAAGTCATAACGAAAAGTCCAACCAAAGGATACGTGGTCGGATTTGCTTGGGCGGTAGCTTGTATCTTTTTAGTTGTTAATCCTCCTTCGACCCTGTTAGCGAATAGGCTCCACCAAACGTCAGAGGATAGACCATACCAAACCACAGAGATTAGGTCTCACCAAACGTCAGTGAATAGACTCCACCAAACGAAGGAAGAGGAAGTTTGGAAAGAACCGGATTTGAACAGCCAAGAATATCAAAGCCGATTGGTAGAAAGTATTGCAAAAAGGCAGAACTTAGACGAATCGAAGAAGGCTATCTTAAGAGAGCACATGACTCAGATTTTGCCGGTACTCAAGGAACCTTTGAGAGCATACGTTACGCAGAATAAAGACCGGCTGCTTAAGTTAACGGAAGAGCAGATTCGAGGAGAGGTCCTTCGGGCGTTAGCTAAGCTTTATGACCTGGGCAAAGTTTTTTTAACTCCGGATGAAATCTGGACAAATTTGGAGGTAGAAGAGCAAATCCGAGAGCTTCTTCCTGTTCAGGCATGCAAGAGGTTTGTAATTTCAGGTACCGCCGGATTAAGCGACAAAGAGTTGGCGGAGGTAGAGGGCTCTCTTTATGGCCGGCTACCTAATGATTTGTACGCTGCGGCACTTAAAAACCAGCGAAAGGCGATTGCTTCCTACTTGAAAGGAGGGACGTTCCACCGGCTGACATCTCAAGAAGTGGAGAAGGTGGCAGACATTTTGGCAAAAGGATTTTTAAAAGTAACAAAAGGACTTCCCCCGGAGCAGGTAGAGGAGATGCTAAAGGCGACTAGAGATCCGTCAAACGCTGACCCTGAAGCTGTATGCAACCTGGGACAATACATGTATGAAACGATCCGATCTTTGAAAGGAAAGAAAAGACAATTGGTTCTAAAGGCCATGGCCTCAAAGTAACTGCACAATGCAATAAAACGAATTGAAAATAAATCGAAGCAATAAATAATTACTAGTGCTTTACTAGTAAATAAATGCAAGCTTTTAGTTGAGTTGGTGGATGATGATGCAGAACCGTCTCAATTACTGTGTTTGATCGGAGATGAAGTTCCAGAAATTTTACTAGTAAAACACTAGTAAAAATCTATTGGAGTTCATAAGTTAAGGGTGAAGAAAAAAGTACCTTAGAAACAAAATTTTCAATCTCTCGGAGTAGTCATTAAGTTCAACAGCGATTTTAGTCGCAGGCATTTTTAATCATCTCTTCTGAAGAATCGTCATCGCACGCAGTTAATGTTTGTATGGCCTTAGCTTACTGTGCTAAATTCTTCAGAGGGGTTTGATAAAAGAGATAATAATCATGGCTCAAATTTTTCCCTCTCTAGACACAATTCGTCAGTTTAAAGTTCAGCCTACCGAAGGCGAATGGACTTTGCTGCTTTTCTTAAATAAGGTGTTGGACGACACATTTGAGGTCTATTTCAATCCTTTTCTCAATGGCGATAGGCCTGACATCATAATTCTAAAAAAACAAGGCGGGGTTTTTATTATTGAGGTTAAGGACTGGGATCTCGATTTATATAAATTGGATGAACATAAAAACTGGCGGCTTGCTTATCCCAAAAATGAGATGGAAAAATATGCTCGAATCTTATCTCCTATTCAACAATGCAGAAACTACAAAAAAAATTTATTTGGCCTCTACTCTGAGAAACTATTTGAAAAATCACTGTTTAATCAAAAGTATTGGGCAGTAGTAACTTGTGGTGTTTATTTTCATAAAGCCTCGCATAAAAAGATAGTAGATTTCCTTGTCTCTCCTTTCTTAAACGAAAAGAATTATCAAAAAAATTTAAGTTATATAGAGCTAATAGGACGAGATGACTTAGACGATAATAAATTTAATAAAATTCTTGAAAGTCATTATATGACGGATGGACAAAGCTATTACTTTGACGATGAGTTGTATGAATCTGTTCATCGAATTTTACAACCTCCTCTGCATCTCAAAAATCAAGGAAAATTTATTAGAAGATTTGATGCTCGTTTTGAACCAAAATCATCAGATATATTGATGTTTTCCAAAAAACAGGATGAGCTGATATTTGATAAGAAAAAAAGACAGAAATGGAGAGTAAAAGGCGTAGTTGGTTCTGGGAAGACGACCTTGTTAGCGGCTAAGGCAATACAAGCATATAAAGAATTGATTCAGTCTGGCGTAGAAACCCCGAGAATACTTATTCTTACTTTTAATATAACACTTAGAAATTTTATTCACGATAAGCTACAACAAATAAATGAGACTTTTGATTGGAAGTCATTCACTATATCTAATTATCATTCGTTTCTAAAAACGCAATTCACTAATCTAGGAATTGTCAATAACAATGATGGATCTGAGGAAGAAGAATTCTCAAGTGGTATTTATGAGGATTACGAGTTATTCGCCCGATATAAGGATCTTACTGAGCGATTTGATGTAATTTTTATAGATGAGATCCAGGATTACAAACGTGAATGGATGAATATCATAAAAGATTTCTTCCTAATTGGAGGAGAGAACTATCCTAGGGGTGGTTATTATTTGCTTGGAGATGTGAAGCAAAATATATATACCAGAGAAATCTCTAAAAAAGATGTTGTTACAAACGTGCTAGGTGTGCATACACTTGATAGTTGCTTTAGATCACAACTAAAAGTAAAAGCTTTAGCATTGAAGTTTCAGGAAAAATTTTTTAATAAAAAATACGAAGTTGATTCGACTTTATTTACGGATGAAGATTCTTTATTCAAAGAACAAAATCTCAATCAAGGAAATATAGATTATGATTATTTTCAAACCGGTGACGTTTTAAAATCTACGTTTGATTTTATAAATAACATCATAGAGAATAAATTAGTTAATGTAGCGCTTAATGACATAACTATCTTAGGTGCGAAGATATCTTTTCTTAGGATGTTTTCTTGTTTTTATAGTCACAAAACTCATCGCAATGTAACAACCATGTTTGAAACCTATGAAAAGATGTTTCAGCTTGGGTTGAAAAACTTATCTAATCAAGAAATATCATACTTGCAAGAAAAATTAAGCGCTTTGATAAAATATGGTTGGTTAGATCGTAAAAAAGCAGTTGCAGATTTATTTGCAGCATATATGACATATTTTTGTTATCCAGATATATTTGATAATTATTTATTGTCTAAATGTATTCAGTGTGGAATTAGGCGAGATGAATTTTTATCTATTATGGATAACTATAAAAAAGAGTTTAGTCTTTTTTTAAAGCAAATAGAGGACCAAGACTATGAAGACATCAGACGAAATATGAAATTTAACTTTTGGATGAATACTGGAAATATTAAAATTTCGTCGATCCACAGCTTCAAAGGATGGGAAAGCGATACAGTTTTCCTACTTTTGCCTCCTGAAAAAACTAGCGAAAGTTTCGATGAATTAATTTACACGGGTCTAACACGCGCTCGCACCAACCTTTTTATTATTAATCTTAACAATAAGGAGTATCACGAAAAAATGAAGGCGCTGGTCGACGCCAATAAATAACGAAAAGGTTCCAGCTGGAATAGCCCGGCACTGCTTGCAAGCTACTCGAACATAATGGAGTTACTGAAAATCCAGCTTATTTAATTCGATCATTATTTCGTCATACTTCTCTTTCTCGAGACCTAGGAAATCTAGCTCGGCATCGAAATATTCTAATGCTTTGTCCTTGCACGTGAAGTACGTGCCTTTGTACATAATTCGATCTAAGATCAAAGTTTCTAAAGACTCAAGAGTAGTAACGGGTTTCCAATCCTCTTTAGTGTTTGTAGGCGCGTAGAAAAAAGCTCCGCCGTCCTCCTTAAATTGCAGTCCGGCGAAATTTGCCACTGTTTCAATTCGGAGATATAGGAAGTCATGTTTGTCTTCGGAATTGTCGAAATATGCGGTAATAACCTTCTTGTGTTCGAGATCGTCGATTTCCTGCTTAAGCTCTTTCATGATTGAGTCTCCGTTATTAGATAAGTTGCTAATAGTCCGTTGGTTACCTCATACGAAACACGTTGCTTAAAGGATTTAGTAGATTTTTAAAAGAGAAAATCGAGTTCTGGTGGTATGGCGGTTCTTCCTAGAACAAAAGTAGGATGTGTCCACTTAATAATGAGCTGCTAGCCTAACAATCCTTTGATTCTTCATCGACGGTATAGACTTCCCAATTCTTAAACCCACACTCAGGACACAGTTTATTTTTGTAGTACGTCTTTGCAAGTTGTGTCCATGCTGCACAACCGATATCTCCTGCAGCAAGGAGACCGCGAAGAAGTCCGCTACATTTAGCTCCAGAAAATAGGTGAGCAGCCGACGCCCCTTTTTCAGGAGATGTTACACGGCCTTTCATAACGAGTCGGCTAAGGGCGGTTTTGGAAATTTGTTCCTCATGACCGCAGTTTTTACACAGGATGATAATCTTCGACATTCAACCCACCAAACTCTTAATAATTATTAAACGGGTCTAGTCACCATTTTATTCTAGAGAGTGATTGCTGATTCGCCTCGTCGTTCCTCCCTACTTGAGAAAGGGTTCGAACGGAAGAAGGAGGATTAAGACTCGCATTTTCCGCTAAGCCTCCGTACTTCCTAGAACGTTGTACCGTTATTCTAAATTTATTAGGATAGGGTTCAAAAAGTAGAAATTACGAAACGCACCGAATCAGAGTCATGTCACTACTCTTCGAGAAACAATGGAGACACCGGTCTCTTCCTCTGCCTTTTATGTCCCGACATAATTGGGATGTGAACTTTATAGGAGATTCGCTTTACGTCATTTTTAATGGGAAAAGATTTAGTGTTCCTCTTGAAAAAGTAAAAATAATAATCGATTCGTCTTCTCCAATAGCCGAACTAGAAGATTGCGACGGAAATAAATATCAATTAAGGAAATGGAAACGAGATCAAATTAATGAATTCCAACAGGAAGTTAGAGAAAAACTCATCTATCGCTATGACAAGGACCCAGGGAAAATTTTTTCAGGTTACAAACCTTGGCGTGACTCCCTCGCAGAAGAGTACAGGGAAGAAAAGTCCCGGGGCTGGGTTTGGATTGATCACATAAAGCATTATCCAGTCTTCGTACCTGGTGTTTTCGAAGAATCAGATTGGATGCACCTCGTAGAGAAGTGGTTTAACGAGATTCATCCAAAAATAAATTCTAAGTTTATATCGGATACGAAGGGTTATATCGACGATATAAATAGAGAACGCATCGAACGTTTTATTAAGGAGGATAGTGATTTCTTCGATACCGTAGAAAAAAATCCTCTCACAGAAGAACAAAGAAGAGCGGTTGCTTGTTTTGCACCAAGAACTTTGGTTGTCGCTGCAGCTGGTTCCGGTAAATCGAGTGTTTTAGCTGCAAAAACGGCTTACGCGATAAAAAAGAAATTCTTTTTGCCGTCAGAAATGCTCCTATTGGCTTTTAATAACGATGCTGCCGCTGGGTTAAAAAATAAAGTTACTTCTGCCACAGGAAAAGATATCGAGGTCTGTACTTTCCATAAATTTTGTCTCCAAGTCATCGGAGACGCAACCAAAATAAAACCATCTGTTGCTCGGTTTATCTCTCAGGGAAAAGAAAAAGAAAAAATGGGAGAAATTTTTTCTGATCTGTTAAAAAATCCTTCATATAAACGCAAGTTCGACTTCTACAACCTTTTTTTTGGTGCGGTTAATCTGCTTGATAACCACGAAAATAAAGAAAATAGCTATTCAGAGCATAGGACAAATCGAGGGGAGTTTGTTAAGAGTAAGGCAGAGAAAATATTTGCAGACTCGCTGGATAAGTTGGGAATTCGTTATGAATATGAAAAAGCTTATCCATTTTTCACCGCTGATAAAAAATACAGCCAATACCATCCTGACTTCTATCGTCAACTTCCAGCGTTTTTCTACTCCCTACCCAGAGGTAGCTTAAAAACGGCAACGGTTGCCTGAAATAACCACAAAAATGACTTGCGCTTCGTGCGCTTTTTCTTTATAATCGAGAGTATTACGATACTCTCGAAAGAAGCCCGCAAATGTTCTTCAAGTACACCGTCCCAGTTCCGGTTGCTGCCGGCAAAATCAGTCGTCAAAAGACCAAAAGCGGTACGTACATTCTCTACGTCATCAGTCGTCAATATGACCCGGCAAAGAAGCACACCGTCCCTGTGCGTGCAATGATCGGCAAGGTCTCGGATGAAGAAGGAATGATGTTCCCCAACGAGAAGTTCTTCGAATACTTCCCGGAAACGCCGTTGCCTGAACTTCGTCCGGAAGCTGAACGTAGCTGCACGCTTATGGCCGGCACGTTCATAGCGATTGAGGAAGTCGTCAATCACTACCGGCTCGACGAACTCCTGGTCAAGCACTTCGGCGATCGTGCCGGCCTCGTACTGGATTTGGCTTCCTACATGGTCGTCGAAGGCCGGAATCAAGGTCAGTACTATCCTGACTATGCCTATCGCCATCCGCTGTTCTCTCCGGGCATGCGCATTTACAGCGATTCGACAGTGTCCAAGTTCCTGTCCTCAGTGAAGGACGAACAGATAGCTGGTTTTCTTAATGACTGGAACACGGATCGTGATCATAAGTCGCGCATCTACGTGTCTTATGATTCCACGAATAAGAACTGTCAGGCAGGGGATGTTGATTTTGTCGAGTTCGGGAAGGCCAAGGTTGACCTCGGACTGCCGATCTTTAATGTCGGCCTTGCCATGGACCAAAACAACCGGATCCCACTCTTCTATGAGCTCTATCCGGGGTCGATCAATGATGTCAGCCAGTTCAAATTCATGGTCGATAAGGCTGTCGGATACGGATACAAGAACATCGGCTTCATCATTGACCGCGGATATTTCTGTAAAGCCAACATCCGCTACATGGATGAAAAGAACTACGGTTTTGTCATGATGGTCAAGGGTTGCAAGCCGCTTGTTTGCGCCATCATCGATGAACACCGGGGTACCTTTGAAACACGCCGCGCCTGCAGCATTGCCGGGCATCACATTCACGGAACCACCGTCAAACGCAAGCTCTTCCCTGATGACGAGAGAGAACGCTACCTGCATCTGTTCTTCAGTCCCGTCAAAATGATGAAGGAACGCTGCCGTTTGGAAGATGAAATCGAGCAGATGCAACGACTTATCGAACGCTCCGTCGGCCAGCAGATCACTTTTGGTGAACCGCACACAAGATTCTTCGATTTTCTCTACGACGACGAAGGACGTCTCGTGACCGCTCTGGAAAAAACGGAGGCTGTAGAGAAAGAGCTGGAACGGTGTGGCTACTTCTGCATCGTTACGTCCGACAACATGAGCGCTCAGGATGCGTATCTGCTCTACTACGGCCGAGACGCCTCCGAAAAGCTGTTCCGAGCAGATAAAACGTTTCTGGGCTCAAAGACTGCTCGCGTACATTCCGCACGTTCCGTGAAGGCGAAAATGCTCGTCGAATTCATCGCGCTCATCATTCGGCAACGCATCTATTGCCTGCTTAAGGACGAAATGCTCAAGCTCAATGTACGCAAAAACTACATGACGGTGCCGGCCGCCGTCAAAGAGTTGGACAAGATTGAGTTGGTACGCATCAATCAAGGCAGATATCAGCTTGATCACGCAATTACGAAGAATCAAGAGGAGATTCTAAGAGCGTTTGGTTTGACGAAGAATCACGTCATGGCGCGCGCCAGCTCGATCTCCGAGATGATTGCAGGATCGGGAAACACCTCATTCACCGAGGAACCGGATGATGAGGATGAGGACGGCGACGAAGATCTCTACATGACGGAGGTTTATGATGCCGAGGAATAAGTCCATCACCTCTATCGACAACCGGATCAAGAAGGTTCAAGAGGATCTGTTCAAGACGAAGGCTAGACTCGACAAACTGACCGCTGAGCTTCGAGGGCTTGAGCGTGAGAAGAAATTTCGTCAGGCAGACGCCATTCTTCAAGCGCTATCTAAAAGTGGCAAATCCCTCGATGATGTGCTGACATTTTTGGGGCGTTAACGAGCTTCTTGGCGTCGAGAGTAGGAAACCGCTGGAAATTCACGTCTATCTTCCCCAGATAGACACATGGGTAGAAATTTGGGCGCTGGCGGATGGTGAGCCTGAGCCAGAAGGATTTGCCGGCTATCAGAAGGGAAAAATTTGGAAAAGAAAAATACATCAGGAACACCAAACAAAACTCAAAGAGTTCTGTGCCCGGGATATAGACTGGATGCAAGTAGGGGATGAAGTCTGGGAGTGGCTCTTTCTCATTTCTGAGCAGCTAAATAAGCAAACAATAAAACCAATAGAAGATAAAAATCTCTCAGGCCGTCTTCCCTTCGAAGAAGATGCATTTGTGTCATTGCTGAGGACATTCCAGGTACATGCGTACAACAACGATTTATCGACGAGCGACCTCAAAAAGAAGATTTCCGTCCAAAAAATTCGAACATCAAAAGACAGTTCCCGTCGTCTCCCAAAATTCGGTTTCAGAGAGAGATTATTTTTGTCCTTATATGAACCAGCTGAATCTAAATGGCGGGAGATGTTGAAGCAGAGTGGAGAAACGGATTTCGAAATGATGATGCGGCAGGCCGCGGAAATTATTGAAAACGGAAAATGGGAGAACCCATACCCCTTGATTATGGTGGATGAATTCCAGGATACAAGTCAGCTTAGGGCGCGTATCTTAAAAGCGCTGTTGAGAACACCTAAAACAAGATTGTTTGCAGTCGGGGACGATTGGCAGTCCATCAACCGCTTTGCCGGTTCTGACTTATCCATTATGAGAGACTTTTCTGAGCATTTTGGAGAAAGTGAAAAACTCTACTTAAACAAAACATTTAGATGTTCATCAGGAATCTGCGAGGTCTCGGGCAAATTTATCAGAAGGAATCCTGATCAAATTGTCAAAAAAGTGGAACCTGCTTTTTCCCTCCCCGGTTGTTCAGTGTCTTTGCTTCTGATTGGGGACAAGGATGACGTTATAACTGCAGTAACAAGTGAACTTGAAAGGTTAAATCGTCTCAATAGTGGCAGCGAAAAGAAAAAGACGGTTGCTGTTCTCGGAAGATTTCATAAAGATCTTAACGGATTGAAAAACAACTTAACGCGTACAAAACTTCAGTCCTATCCTTATCTAGAGGTTCTGTTTTCAACAATCCATAAATCCAAAGGGTTAGAGTACGACTACGTGATCATGGCAAAGATGGAAAAAGGTAAGTACCTGGGATTTCCTTGCCAGATAGAAGATAACCCGCTTCTCGATCTTGTAATGCCGAAAAAAGAATCTTATAAGTTCGCTGAAGAGAGACGTTTGTTATACGTTGCATTAACAAGGGCTAGATCCTCCGTAACAATCATTGCTAATCGCGAATCTCGTTCGAAATTCACGGAGGAGTTAGTTAATCCAGAGTTTGAGTATTCAATTAAGGTAGAAGAACTTGGTGCGCCTAAAGACGGGCATGCTAGCCCCACGAGGGTTGAAATTGATAAGTCTGATCTTTTCTATGCTTGGTTTCCGGAAAAACGAGTTGCTGACTCAAAGGCGACATCCGAGAATGGAGAACAACAGGATCTCAATTCCGTCAGGGCTGTTTAAGAAGAGTAGGTGGAGTTCTACACTTAAGGTGGCACTCCCGATTACTGTCGAATAAAGTCAACGGAAGCTGCTTAAAGTTAAGTTTTTCGAAGAACAAAAATGAATAATCGCCTCTTTTTATACGGAGTGTTCAAGGTCAAGTACATCTTCAACGACAATAGCGGAAAAGGGAAAAAAAATATTTTTCAGCCCTAGTCGTCGCCTTTTTTGTAAATTTACATCATTTAAATACAACGAGTTGGTCGTCGTTCATATTCCTTATTTCAATAGGCGATTTGCTGTTGAGAATATTGAAGGAATTGTCAGGAAATTTATAGACCCCGAAGAGTGTGAGTTTCTAGTTAGAGACGACGTTATATTTTTGAAAGTTTTTGGGTTCTACAACGAGAAAAGAAGAAGAACAAACTCAAAAGTCAAGGTTCGGAAAGAGATAACGTCCGGAATAAACGGTTTAGACCCTTTTGGTGGCTCCTGTGTTACAGGGACGAAAGCTTTCAGAAGTTGGACGAAAGGCCCCTCTGGACCGAAGGGGCAAACAGGTTACGGACAAACAAATAAACAGAGAAAGAAATAAACCAAAATACATAAAGGTTAGGCTAAAAAGTATTTTTAGGGAAGCTCTGCAAAATACGTAATTTTTCCCAATCGCCCTTCGGAGGCTTTATTTCCGAAGAATCTGACGGGAATTTTCCATCGGGGAGGAATTGATCAGAGCCTAATCAATCAGTTTCCTCCCTCATAGATACAATTATCCTAGACGAAGCTCACCTTAGTTCGATTTTCGAAGCAATTTCCGATGAACA